>CENY01112550.1_pt1 | contig 130979 bp, 207 predicted proteins | sample 356181 | NCBI WGS metagenome assembly CENY01 (sample SAMEA2619840, study PRJEB7988) | marine metagenome | isolation source: saline water (ENVO:00002010), including
TACTACGATGATGAGACAAGGCAAATTGTTGCGGAAAAATACGCAAAAGACATTGAGTATTTTAATTATGAATTCGCAGAATAAAAAATTTGACGTGGTAATTAATGTAGGTCCAAATGACATGGAAATCATAAAGGAGCAAGTTATCTGTACAAAAAAAAATATTATAGGATACCGAAATATTTACTTGGTAACACGTTGTGAGAGTTTAAAAATTAAGGGGTGTACTACAATACACGAGAATGTGTTCCCATTTACTATACATGACATAATGAAGTATAATTTGTTTCAGGGAAAACGAAATCGTCACGGATGGTATTTGCAACAATTACTTAAATTATATGCTGGTATTTACATTCCAAATATTCTTGAAAGATACTTGGTAATTGATGCCGATACCTTTTTCTTAAAACCAACTAATTTTATAGAAAATGATACTTGTTTGTATAATACTGGAACTCAATATTACGATGAGTACTTTGTGTTTTTGGAAAAGTTTGAAATAGGGTTGAAAAGATTTGATGAAAAAATATCTGGAATATGTCACCATATGATGTTTGAAACAAAATACGTTAAAGAGATAATAAATAAGGTCGAGAGTAAATTTAATAAAAAATTTTACACAATGTTTCTCGAAAGTGTAAATCCGAAGTTAAAAAGTGGAGCATCGGAATACGAAATGTATTTTAATTATATGATGATATATCACAGAAAACGAATAAAACTCAGGAAATTAGAGTGGAAGCAGGGTGGTCATTTTAAGTTGTCGGGAATATCGGATTTAAGCAGATACCAATTTGATTATATTTCAAGCCATTGGCCTTTTCGACGAAGGTAATGGAATCAATGAGTGATAAATTATGAAAGAAATATTTCCATTTAAAATAAATGTGTTGCACTCGAATTATTATTATAGATATGGTGATGCGGTTTCGGGAAATGTCAAACACTGTAGAAAGCATATTCTCAACGACCCACGATTTAGTGGATCACTACTCAACTCTTATTTTAGTAATTTAAAAAACCCAATGCAAAAAAATAACTACGATAGGAAACTATTCCGTGAAGTTGTAAATGACTTTATGGAAAAAAAATCGGAAATCGAATCAAGGAGTGATACGTTGTATATTAATATTAGAACTGGTGACATAGTTCAAATACAGATACATAGAGCAAAAAGTGATAGAATACATGAAGTCGGTGCAAGATTGGAAGGCCTATATTTATTTAATCATAAAATGTTAATATCTAAGATCGAAGAGTTTCTTAAAAAGAATAGTATGATAAAAAAAATAAGTTTCATCACTGCTATGCATTTTGGCAACACTGCATGGAACAACGATTGGATGTACAATCAACAGGACGAACTAACTAACTACGAGTTAATGGGAGTCTTGTATAGAAAAATACAAGAAAAGTTTCCAGGTATCTCGGTTGATTTGGAGGTGAATTCGAGTGCAGAACGGTGTGATGAAATTGATGACTATTCTTTTGAAATCGTTGATGAAGATTTTCTGAAATTGTGTAAATCAGACAATCTAATTTTTGAGGATGGTTTTAAGGCAAGTGGGTTTGGCAAAATGATTTCAGATGTAAGAGTTGGAGGTTGTTTTGAATAAAAATTGTATAATATATTCGGCATACAAAGAGAAGCATATTAAAGATGCAATAAAAAGTATGAGAAATCTCGCAAAAATTATGCCAAAGAACTTTGATTTAATTTTTCATACGGATCGGAAGTGTGATGTGGATTTGTCTTTCGTAAAAAAAATAATTATAGATGAACATAAGAACGAAAAGGATCATGAATTTAAACTTGTGGGTATGATAAAGGCAATGGAAGAGTTGGATTATGAAAAATTTTTATTTTTGGATAATGATACATTGGTTTTAAAACAAGAAGCATTTCAAATACCATTTCAAATGTTAGACTATTTCGATATACTTGCGGTGAGGTGTGGAGTCCATCTCGCAGAGAGTTCACTTGAAATCAAAACCATAAGTACATTGCAAAACATACCTGACGATTTTTCTGAGATAAATACCGGAGTTTTGTACTTTAGAAAAAATGAAAAAACAAAAGTTTTCTTTAAATCATGGTTGAAGTTTTATTTGAGCAAATATAAAAGTCACAGGGATCAAGGAGCATTTCGTTATCTGTTATATTTTTCAAATTTAAGATTTTACGAATTACCTAACAAATATAACCACCGGAACTATAGAAGAACTGATTCGGTCATCATACACCACAATCATAAAGTGATTAACGAATTGCGATGATATACAATATACAACGAAAAGATGGACTTGGAACGCAGATGGCATTGTTTGCCAAGGGTGTCATCGGCCAAGGATTGGATGATAGGTTTATATTTGATATTAGAAAATGGCAGTTTTTCAGAAATAACAATGATTTTAATTTTCGAAAAATATCAAGTTTATTTGAGTTTCATCCACAGACAATAGTCGACCCACATGAAATTGATTTAATAGTTAAAGAAAATAGGTGCAGGTATATCATTAATACCAATTTTTTGGCCGACATTTGGAAGAAAAGGAATCCTGGTAAAAAATTTCCTTGGTGGGGTAATGTTGAACCATATTTGTTAATGAAATTAAAAAATCCTCCAAAGTTAAATTACGAAATCGGTGAATGTGTGGGGATACACGCAAGACTTGGCAATGGAGAGCAGACTAGAAAACTCCACGATCTTCCTACAAGTATAAAATACAGAATTGTTGATGAAAATTGTTTTGTTGATGAGATGGGGCAACGAAAGAATGTGAATTTTTTTATCAGTTCGGATTCAAAGAAATTTATAGACAGATGTACGACTGAGTTTGGAAATCGTGTAAAAACTATGGAACGCATACATATGCCCGAGGGATGTGGTCCGGGTCACATAAGACATATACCGAAATCAAATTCAATTGAATTTCATGATAGTGTTGATTCTGTTGATTTATTATACGAAGCATATGTGGATATGTATTTATTATCACAATGCTCTTCACTAATATGCAATCAAAGTATGTTTAATTGGTTGGCACGTAATAACCTCGCAGATTCAAATAAAGTTAGAGAATTTAAAAATGAAAATAGAAGCAGTAACTGTATCAATTGATTATTCACATTATCTGAAACGGGTATTAAGTAATAAAAATAAATTTGATCGTTGGATAATAGCAACACACGAAACTGATTTAGATACAATAAAATTGTGTGAAGACAACGGCATTGAGTATGTATGCAGTGAACGGGTATTTGCCGATGCGAGTTTTGCAAAAGGCAGAGCAATCAATGATGCACTTAAATTATGCGACAAAGACGATTGGTTGGTTCATATAGATGCTGATATTAAACTTGCTGATAATTTCAATGAAGAAGTTAATTTTTTTTGTGATAACAAGAATGCTTTATACGGAATGTATAGAGAAACCAATGACGGAAACTTGTTAGTACAAAAACTGCAAAAAACCATTACAAATAAAATAACTGGTAAGAAAATTATTCAGCAGATTGGTGAAATGGGTGCAATTGGGTACTTTCAAATGTGGCACTCGGATAAAAGAAGATGGTACGATGAGCAATCGGTAACAGGTGCGGATGATGATACGAGTTTCATGGATTCGTTTAAACCAACACATCCTAAGAAAAGTTATCGTGAGAATTGGAAAACTTTACCAACACGTTGTAGGGATGTAAGTGGATTTCAGGGGCATTTCAAAAAACACTTTCTTGGACTTCGTAATCTTGAAAAAACTCTTTAATTATTATATTTATAATTGCGATGATTAGAACTGCGGTGTATGCTTATTGGGCGAGGCCTTTTTTGGAAAAGGACTCTTATAGTAATTTTCAACGAAAGAATGATTTGCGTGTGTCGATGAAACTTGCGGTGGAGCAATCAAAAAAATATTTTGACAAAATTGTATTTTATGGTGACCACGAAGCAATTTCACAAATATGCGGAGTTGTTGAATTTGATGATGTCCGAGATGACATTGAGCAATTGAATGAAAAAAACATACCTTCTTATTTTTGGTCGGTTGCCAAGGCAGTTGCTTGTGAAAAAATGGAAGAACCATTTGTACTCATGGAAAATGATTTTTATTTATGGGACTCACCTACTGATGCGTTTTTAAACGCAGATGTGATTGTGGAGGGTATGCATACAACACCACCGCAATATTTGGACGAGATTGGCCACATGGATTCCGATAGCATGGTTGTACGACCTCGTTGGTACCGTTTTGCAAACAAAGGTAAATTTGAAATACCAAGCAAGGGAATATATGGTGGAAATGATTTGAAGTTCATTACTGAACATGCCACTGAGGTGATTCGTATGGTGGAAAATGAAGATAACTTGAAGTTATTCAACAAAGAAGATGCGGAACTTAGATATGGAAATACGCATAAAATATTTGATTTGTGGTATTGTGGGGCAAAACTTGATATGCAAAATAAAGAAGTGTTTGCTTTAGATGCAAGTGATATAAAATACACACATTTATATGCAGATAAAAAGAATGATCCAGATGTATCTATTAAGGTATATGAACGAACTAGGGAAGACTTGCCTAATTTTATGCAAACTATCGAATTGAACGGTGATGCGGTATACGATCCGATTTCGGATTATGACTATTTTATAGAACCAACGAAGGATATTGAAAATGTTTCCTGTGGTGACAAGAAATTGACTTTCGTCATGGCATTAATGAACAGAAAACATCAGATTGAACAAACTTTGATAAAGAATCTTGAGGATAATTGGGAAGACCGAGATGATGTAGAGTTCGTATTGATGGACGTGAATAGCAAAGACGGATTTCGTGAGTGGATTCGTGAACAAGACCTTGAAAAATATACCAAATGCGGTTATCTGCGTTATTTTGAAACGGATACACTTGACCAATGGCACGCCAGTATCGGCAAAAACACCGCAACGCACCAAGCAACTGGTAGAATTGTGGTGACGTTGGACTGCGACAACTTCACGGGATATCGTGGAGGAAGATTTGTTATTACTCAGTTTGAGCAGGCCGACTACAACTGTGTGGTTCATCAATTTGATTGGAATCCACAGAACGGAAACTTCGGAAGAATTGCGTTGACCAAGGAAAAGTTCAATGAAATTGGAGGTTATGACCAATCGTTGCTACCGATGGGATATCAGGATTGGGACATCATAAAACGTGCGGAAGCAACGGGTTGTGAGTATGTCAATCCAACTGATGCGGACTTCAATCAAGCAATTGCAAACGAAGGTGGCAAGGAATTGAGCATGGCAAATCAAAAAGATGAGCACAAGGAAATGGGTTGGGTTGAGATGAATCGTATCAATAAACTCAAGTGTCATCACAATTTATATCGTAAAAAGCACAAAGCAAATGGTGGATACTATGGAATTCGGTCGAATGTTCGTGGTATTTATGGGTCAGAGTAATATATATTTATGTGAGTGTATCTATAAATGAAGTTAGTAGTGCCGGAGTTTCTTCGTCAACCGACACCGAACCCGATTTCGGAAATTTTTTGAGTGCGGGTAAGGTAAGAAAACTTGGAGTGGAACGAGCAGGATATGCCGATGCGTGGTTTACTAGTGGAGGATATGAGCAGACACAATTTCCACAAGCAGATGATATATGGGGTGGTAATTTCGATGACTTGACTTCATTTAATTTAGATCCTGGGATTTACAGAAGGTCTGCTCAAGAAAAACTTAAAATTCCACCGACATGGCAACAATATGCGTCTGCGAAGGACGTAGACCCGTTGGAGATGCCAAATACAATATCCGTAAATGGGGACGATGGTACATCGCAGGAATTTGATGTTGAGGATGTTGACGTACCTAAATATCGTGATTTCTTTTGAGATATCACAGACCAGATTTCATCTGATTATCTGAACTTGATGAATTTCTAATTGTTATAAAAACTCTGTATATAGAATAGTTATAATAAGTGGGAGATTCTCACGAATTTAATGGTAATGGGAGATTTGAAAATGGATGATTCTGAAACACTGAACGAAGGCTGTACGTCTTACACTTTATATGGAAAAACCGTGGACGAATGTCCCGAGGGAACAAATACGAACGAAGGTGAATGTTCGTGTCACTGTGCGACACAAGGATGCAATCAACCAAGAGTTGAAACGTGGATGCACGGTGATTCAGGTGGATGTATATGTGCGTGTCCAGACTCAGACCTTGCAACCAAGTGTGCAACTGGAGGCGATGCAGAGTCTATAACACATTGGGATGAGGAAACTTGTACCTGTGAATGTATGTTGGGGTCTCCTGGTGACACGGATAAATGCCCACCTAATATGAAAAATGGGTATGATGGACAAGACCCCGACACCTGTAAATGCGTATGTGACGAAGATGCGTTGGAATGCACTGACGACCAAACCGCAGTTCAAGGAGAAGATGGATGTGGATGTGGATGTGGTGGCAAACTGATGTCAGTTGCTATTGATGAGTGTGAATCCCAACATGAAGGAAAATATTTTATTCCGGGCACGTGTTCGTGTGATTGTATATCCCTTGAGCATGACTCAAATTGGACGTGTAACAACGGAATGATGGAAATCAACGAGGAGTGCGATTGTGTATGTAAAGACTTGGAATGTACCGGAAATCGAGTCACAACTCTAACCGAAAATGGTCAGTGTTTATGTCTATGTCCAGACCAAGAAGAGGCGGAGAAGTGGACATCGTTGGATATGGGTCGGTGGAATGCGGATACTTGTGAGGGTATTTGTATGAACTCGGGAACAACTTGCCCAAGTCCACAGACCTTTAATGAAGAAACTTGTCAATGTGAGTGTAATGATGTTGCGTGTGGTGACGTCAAGAAGATGGTCACCAACCCAGATGTTCCTGGACAATGTTCTTGTGAGTGTCCGAACTCAAATTGGGAAATATATAACTGCAACCGAAAGGATTCTTCCATGTGGAACGAGTCTACGTGTGAATGTGAGTGTTTCGCAAATGCTTATTCAGGACAAATAGATTGTGGTCCCGGTAGCACATGGAATCCGTCTGCGTGTGATTGTTCACCGATTTCAACACTAGTCCTTGATGGAGCTAAAATTGTTGAAGCAGGAAGCACCACCATGAGTTTTACATCAGAGTCTATTCCAGACGGAGCAATCGAGGGTGCAACTGCAATATTGTCACCATATACAAATATATCCGAGAACCGAACCGTTGTCTCGGTTACCTCTGGTTCGGATAATCCTGCGGGAGAGATAGGGATACAAGATGGTGATTCACCGAATGTGGTACTGGTGGAAATTGATAAACCAGCAACCTTCGGCACATCATCGGTATTGTTCGAGCCGGCAGACCAAGTATACCACACATATAAATTATGTGATAATCAGTCGGAAGACGAGTGTGGTCCACGTATTATTCTGATAAAAGCATCTGCTGACGAACTTTTGCCATCGTTTTATCCGAGGAATGAAGATTGTTGTTTTGAAAATTACGACGAACAAAGTCAAACAAACGAAAACGATTGGGAAGAGTATGTTTATGATGATGTGAAAGATTCAATGACCAATAACCTTGGGGAATGTTGTGGTGACCCACACGTATGCACCTTCTTCGGTGAAAAATATGAAATGTAATTTTTATAAAAACTTTGTATATAGAGTATTTATAATAAGTGGGAAATCCACTTGATGATGAAATAAATGGGAGATTAAAATATGGCAGATATAACTTATTATACACATAGTATTACAATCTATACGATTGAAAAATGTGGTGAACGGAAACCCACTTGGAATACTGAGGGGGTAGACACTACATGGGTATCAACAGACGAGTTTTCACCCGGAACTTATCGAGCAGCTGGAAGTGAACGGTATGATATAGAAACTTCTGCGTTTTCTCCATTTCCTACTGATATTAAAGGACAATGCTTTAAGATTCATATAACTTCCGTAGAGTCCAAAACCATTACAGACCTAGATGACCCATATACTGATGGCAGTCACCCATGGCCAAGATATACATGGGATGATGACCACGGGGTTACTCACAAATTTGGAGAAATTGACTTGACTCCACATGATGATGACACTGAACCATATTACGAGACCACGGAGGATGGAAATCTGAGTGTTTGGGATTGTTGTCCACGCAAAAATTATATAGATATAACAACAGGAAAATGTGCGACATTCATGAAAACGAGTGAACAGTTCACGGGTGGTGATGACGCAACTGAGTGTGAATCTCATGGAGACCCTGTGGAAACTGACCTTGAACCAAGATGTGTACCTGATTGCCCAACTCAAATGAAGGGGCTAAGTCAGTATTCGTGGTCATGTGGAGACCAGAGGAAAATTTTGGAAGCATTGTGGAATAATGGTAGATATGAAGAAGAAGGCCCAAATGTAGGCCTACTTGAAGCCATAGGAGCATATGATTCGAATGGGTATGTTTTGGCTGCAAAATATGGAACTTCATATCTAGACCCATATGGTTGTTGCTGGCCAAACCCAACTTGTGAAACAACACCAGAGTTACCTTCGTTGGGTGAGTCAACTGAGACTCAGATTCCTATCGACCATGAGTTGGACCCACTGGGGGTCGGATGTGGAGAGGATGTGCTTTATCCAATACCAACTACATCTGCAACTGAAGATTTGAATATCGCCCGATTTGTAATGGGATTGCCTGAAATAAACTTGGCATCAAGTATGCCGGTGTGCCAAATGACGGTACCCACTTCCACGGAAACGGAAGATTTGTGTGGTCAGGTTATACAGTGTCAGGGACCACCACCACCCGAACCACCACCACCAGAGGACTGTTATGATCCATGCAATCCAAGTGATAAGGCAAAGGAGGGGCACAAGACCGGTGAAATCGAACTTTGCCCTGAGGCCATGTCCGCGGAACCCTGTGACTGTCCCAAAACAAGTCCTGGATTTGCAAGTGGGGGATGCGACCCACACATATGTACGTTCTTCGGTGAAACTTACGAAATGTGAACGTGTAAACAATTGAAATTAAAATAGGGAACGTATTAATATGAAAAATGAACAAAGCAAACAACAAAGTACAGGAAACTCTTACCAGGCCGGGATTGTAAAACCATATTCTTTCACTTGTCCAGACAATGATTCTGGCTCTGTTATGTATGTGGATCGAGACCGTACCGACTCGGCATTGGATGATAAACCTGAAGAGTACAAGCTTGGTCCAAACACTCTCCATGCGGCTCCATCGACGACAGACGACTGGTCTAACCGGACGGACAATACCTTTCCATACATTACAATTGGCCAACAGGTGGATACCCTTTATGTTAAACTTAATGTACCTGGTAACAAGATTGATACAAAAAAGTTCTACTATTTTCAACATCCGGTCCACGGACCGTGTCAAGTAAGATTTGCGGGTCTGACTGGAGAGAAACCAAGGGCATTCACTCAGTCGGCAGATGGTTCTATTACATACAATCCTGCAGGAACTGATGAATCCAACTACAACGATCTTCTTGTACCAGAACAGTGGTATGATGACTCCTACGATGCAATTCGTGTACCGGGTGCGTGTGGAATTGTTGCGGAGTGTCATGACTTCGGACCTGCTTTGCATGAAACCACAAGTCCGTGTTTTCAAATATGGACTACTCCTGAAAAGGGTGGTGATGTTTGTTGTAAAACTAGTGCGGAAGAAAATACAGACAACCCACAGTGTGATGCGGATAAATGTTATCATTCGTATGAGTGTCAGGATGATGGATGTACACGGTTGGATTTTGTTCCCGGTGGGGCAGACTTTACAAGTGGTTCGGCACATAATCTCTGGGCAAATTCCCATGATGATTGTAATTCAGGGGATGGATGTGCATCCAAGTTGAATCTATTGTGGATAAAACATAAAATTCATACATGTGTCGATGGACATCCGTGGACTTTGGAACCTGAAGTTCAGGAATGGGGAATTTTGGAAGGAGTGTCACTGCAAGACTATATAGAAAAACTAACTACATTTCTACCTACATGGGGAGACGCACAAAAAAACCAAACGAATGATCGGGGAACGAAGTTGAATTTTGCATATTTACCAAACCAGGATGGGGATTGTTTTGTATATACGATGTACTATGGCAATGATTATGCGATGGAAGCATGGAAGGATGATGCAAATGCCAATTGGGGTGTATTCAATTTACATACTATAAAAAATAAACCGGTGCAGAATGGTTTTCTTCCTCCCGAAGATCAATTGCATACGTCGGCAGATATACATTCAAATTCAGATTTGTGGCCAGAAAATTGTTGTGCGTGTGAGGTGTGTGACGAAACTACACAGGCACTTCAGGAAGACCAATCCAGTTGTTGTGAAACGTGCATCGATGCGTGTACTGGAGAGGAGGTGTCGGGCCCGGCAAAGGGTAATGGAACTGGACATTGTGTGGGGGATCCTGATGACCTGTGTGAGTGTCCCAAGAATAGTCACGGTTGGGCAAGTGCGGGATGCGACCCACACATATGCACCTTTTTCGGTGAAACTTACGAAATGTAAATTTGAAAATATTGAATACGGAGATATATTATGGGAGATGAATTGATAACCAATGGAAATTTCAATGATGGATTTGTCAGCTGGCAACTTAATCAAGAAAAATTTAATGCAACAAAACTTAATAAAGGCATTGTGCAACGAACCGATAGTGATGGTAGTGTGATTATCAAACAATCGTTCTCAAAACTATCCAGGGAAGTTGACTATGTCATAAACATATCACCTGAACCGGCATCTGACGGTAAAGAAGTTCGAATTAAATTCAAAAGAAAAGACGGTGCGAAGAATGCCAAGGTTCACTGGAAAGAGGTGGATGGTATTGACGGATTTACTCCAACGATCACCGGTGCGGTTCAAATTGTGAAAACATCGGCAAAGTTTACAACATTAGCCGACTACAATGGAGATGTGGATACGATTGAGATTCAGTTTAATAACAAGTTTACTAAACTTTCTGAAATATCATTGAAAGAGTCTGCGGTGGTTTGTCCGGCAGATGTGCACCATTGTCCAGACGGAACAACCGTTGGTAGAGACCCAAATAATAATTGTGAATTTCCGGAGTGTCCCAGTGTTGGTTCACCACCAACCATATGTGTACATGGAATTTCAACGGCCAATATGCCAAATTCAAACGAAGACTATATGTATCCCAAACCCAGTTCCAATACTCTCAATGGAGTATATGAGTATCAAGGTAATGGAGTTGATAACAAACCCTACTGGACGCATACGATTCCTGTGAACTCCGGAACTCATCAACTGGAGTATTTTGAGGGAACAGATTATACTGGATATAGAATTTCCTGGGCAGGAGATCATCAAACTAACCGATTCATTAAGGTTAATCTGGTTGACGAAAATCCATATGGAGACGGAGTTTCCACGAATTATGGTGGAACTATAACAATTGGTGATTGTGATGATGTTATTCCTGCCAGTGCTACCGCAACTGGTGCGGAGTCCACACTGGATTGTCAGGAACTCACGGTCCGTGGAGGAGTTGCCGAGGCACAATTGTGCAGATACTCCAACCCACAGATACAAGTCGGGGGTGAGTTACTAAATGATAGTTCTTTGGGTGGAGGTTTTATACTTGACTACATGGGATTGGACTCAGCTGGTATGCCAAAATGGGGACTGAACAATGGTATTCAGTTATGTTGGTACAATTGTAATTGGAAGTTGAGTTATGGTTCTGAAATTGCGGTCTCCGCATCATATGTTTCGTATGGTGTATGTCCATTTCAGTCAGTTTGGCCAAGTGGAATCCAAGTAACGCAAGCTTCACCACCAAGTGAAAGTTCAACCGAACCACCACCAAGTGGAAGTTCAACCGAACCACCGGTTACTACGGATGGATGTGATTTGAACTCAATTTATATGTGTAAACATCCTGCATCGTATACTAGTCAACATTCAGATGTTAGTGGTGAGTATACAAAAACTCAATATACATTGAATGATAAAAGTATTTATTCCAATGGTTATTATTCACTTGTATATACCATGCAACCCGTGGTTACTGTTGGGTATGGTGAATCCACATTCACCACCGAATCATATGGAGAATTGGAAAACCACGAAGGTTGGTGGGCAATTGTAAAGAACCGAAATGGTTATAATCCATATTCCTTTTCAAACACGGTACTTGCGGAACTTGGTAAGGCAGATGCCCCAGGAGGAGATTGTCCAACTGATAGAACTTGGAGAAATTATATAACAAATGGCACGTCACACACCAATGCAGGTGATTTGCAAATAACTAGTAGTAATTGCATAGTTGCCCCGTATATTAAACTGGATTCAGTTACGGTTGATGGTACTGATGTTGTGATACTCATTGATGAAGTTGCCGGTGATGGAGTTGATATGTGGGCGTGGGAAGTTGATTATTTGGGAGAAGGTTGGCCACATCAGGGCATTCAATATGTGTCTGATCAAACTCTCACGATTAATCTGCCCTCCATGTATAATATGTCACAAGAGGAGGAACTTCCCGTTGAATTGAAATTATATCCTGCACAAAGTCAATACGAATCAGAACCAGTTGTATATCAAGATGCGGTTTTTGTGACTACGTTTATGTTGCCTGCAATGCAATCACCGACTCCCGCACCACATCCGTGGCCAGGAGAGTGCGGTGGGACTAATATCTGCATAACTGGTTCCGCAGACGAACATGTAAATGGTGAGTATTTTTCACCTGGAACCTATGATGATGGTTCTGGATATCCAAGAAGATATTGGAAAAGCACACTTGGTAAAGATTTCAAGGGAACTCGCAGATACATTTATTGGAACTGGATGGGTGAACAGATGAGTTATCTACCAACTTCGTGGATCATCAGTAATGAACTTGGTGGAGAGGAGATTCTTCCGGATCATTCGTCATTTCCTATTGATGCCAGTTATGGAATTTCATGTCCACTTGAGTTGCAGTGGGGGAATCCTAATGAAACATCTGGTAGTTTGAACGTAAGTCATTGTCCAATTCCACCTAGATGTGCGGATTATATTAAGAATTCATACTTTGGTATAATTGAATCGGGGAAAATATCCGATTGGAAAACTGCCACTCACAGTGGGGCTAGTGAGTCCAAAGATACGCAAAATTTAGAAACCGATATGTTGAAGTCGATGGCATTGTCCAATGGATTTGTACATGGTAAAGCACCGATTATACTTAACGGTGGATTTGAACATGAGTTTCGTGCCGGAGTTGAGTATGTCATTAACTTAAATGTTTATAAAGATAAACCAGTTCCTGTGCAGTTTTTGCGAAAAGGTGGAACAAAGTCTGCCCCAATTAAGTGGACTTCGATTGATGGTGAGGTTCAATTGGACACGAAATTTAAATCAAGTTCAGTTCGTATTAAGAAAACTGCCAAGTTTGAAATTTCTGATGAGGACTGGGCAACTCCAGACACAATTGAAATTGCTATGAAATCATATCATAAAATTGCATCGGCATCTATTGTTGAGGTGGGTTGCAATGCGGTTGTCTTGGAGACTTTCTCGAAATCGGATGACTCCGGAGTTCCGGAAGATTGGACTCACGGAGGTGTTACCCTGAAGTCGGCCTGGTTCGATCAAAAACCACTTGAGTATGATGTGGTTAGGAGGTCCACCGACCAGAGTGTCATGAAACTTCGCAAGACAATTGATCGTTTGGATGCCAATACCAAGTATACTATTGTTATTGACAATATTAAATCTACAAAAATCTCCATGCGATTCTTGAGAAAATCTGGTGATAAAAATTGTAATGTTGTTTGGAACGAGGTGGACGGGAGTCAAATGAACACGAAACGAAAAGATGTGAATATTGTAAATAGTGCCACGTTTACGACTACTGGTGAAAACTGGAATCGTCCGGATACGATTGAGATTTGGATAGAGAATACTCGTCCACGAATAGGTGGATTACGCATATATAAACACTCTGATCTTATATGGAGGTGAGTATATAAAACCAAGTATAGTTTATAGTTATTTAACATAATGGAAGTACCAATGATAATCGGTCTAACGGGTCTTGCCCGATGTGGAAAGGATACATTCTGCAAATATGCACGGCAATATCTAAAATCACATAACTATGAATCACAGAGACTTGCCTTTGCGGACGAACTTAAAAAAGACGTAGATGCATTCTTGATGGAGAAACTTGGCATATCTGCATTCACGGAAGTAACCGAGGAAAAGGAAATCATTCGTCCCATGCTTACGACATGGGGAACTGAAATTATGCGGAAGAAAGATGATCTGCACTGGGTGAAAAAGGTTGAGGAAGTAATCGTTGAAAATCAAAAGAACAACACGGTGTCAATAGTCACCGACATCAGATTTCCAAACGAAATTGAATACATACATAAGATAGGTGGAAAGATTATTCACTTGACGATGGTAGGAAACAAACCTGCGAACGATTATGAACGGGAGAACGATCCTCTTCTTAGAAAAAATGCAGATTGCTTGGTTGAGTGGAATTGGTATGGGGATGATGCACTTGAGAAGTGTATTGCTCATGTTGAAGATGCATTCCGAGATTGTATATGATATAAAAATTAAATAGGAGAGTTAAAAATGAGTGATGAAACTGATAATCCTGTACCAACTGGAACAACAACTGAGGATGTATGCTTTGTTGCATATGATATAATTGACGGGGATGGTGAGACAATATCTTCGGGTGAGTTTCCGTATCCGTACATGGACGGATGTGATGTATGTCACCCAAATTCCGTAAAAAACGAGTTTAGTGCTAAGATTGTACGAACTTCCGGATGTAGCAATATAGAAATTAAACACCTACCAACAGACTCAATATGCCTATCGGGTACAATTTCTGAACATGGGACGGATGAGTGTATGTCAGTTTCATCTGCATTATCTCCAGTGGATGAGTGTTCTGAGGTGACTGCGGGTGTGGAACCTGCGTTTCTTACCGAGGCAGAAGTGGCTCAAATAAATCAAGCAATGGCATCCTTTTCTGCAAGTTCCGATTCGGATTTTGTGGACATTCCTGGAACAAGACCACTAAAGGTAAAATTATCTTTTATACCCACTGAGCAACCAATGACTGACCTCGAAAACCTTGAACTGCAAGCAAAACTTGATGCCAAACCAAGTCCACATGATGAAAGGTACAAAGGGGCGTATACGTACCATGAAGAAAAATCTTGGTGGGAAACAAATCCATCAGCATATACCAAGCGTGATCCTGCGGGTTACCGATGGTCAGAACATTGGGCCCAAGAGTTGTATAACAAGGATCTCGCGACTTGGAAACTTGCAAGCTGGCCACCGATTAAACTTGCCGACGAAGAATGGTGGGTAATTCAACCTGCAAGTGTTATGGCAAAACGAGATGAGCAAACACAATGTTTCACGGGTTCAAAAGTATATGTTGAACCAGGAAAGCAATGGAAGGGACACGACCTTGAGGACGGAAAACTTATGACATTTCATTATAGGAGGACGGTTATCGATGAAGAAGATGGAGAGGGAAATGTTTACAAATCACATATCGAGGAGTGGACTGAAATCTACAAGGTAGTTGGCAAGGAGACGGTAACACCATATCAAGACCAATATTTTGAGAACCCGATAGACTATGCAAAACCTTTGCAGAGTTCTACAAAGTGGATTAAAAACAACTCAGGTGTAATAATTTATCCCACAATCAAGGATACACCCTAACGTTGGCAGTTGATAGTGAGCAAATGTACACCAAATTTTAAGATCGAACTTTTTGATACGGTAACTAAAAATGTGCTACAATCGTTTCCAGTTCGGCAACAGAGTGTTGAGTGTGATGTATGTGTTGAAGTGGCACTTTCCAGTGCTAACGTATATCATGGACATACACCTCCATATCTTGAAGTTTCCGGAGAACTAGGTTCACAGGGATTTTATGGACAATATATCATTTCAAAGGACCTTGCGGATGATATACACACATCGGGTGCATATTGGATTAGATTAAAAAAATATGAATGTGAATGTACCGAGGAAGTTGTACATGAATCCAGAGAATATTTGATATACAAGAAGTGTAAAGGTCAGGACATATATTATTATGTTGATAATCCTGCCACCGATGTGGAGACAACGACAATTGCATTGATATTACTAGACGAGTTGCGACAGCATGATATAATAGATTGGTTGCAAGACCAAACTGGACCGTATGGAGCAGATAATTCGTATGGACCTGCACAATTTACTCCAAATACATTATCGGTTCTAATAAGTGATGGTTATTACAATGAGGTTGCTGGATTTAGTGGAGACTTAACTAATCAAACTCAACTTACTGCTTTGTTTAATCATATAGTTGATCCCAAGAATAGTGCCAAGATGATATTTGCATATTTGCGTAAGACAATCGATTATTGGGCACTTGGTACTATTGCAACAAATGGTAAGTTTTCGGATGATGAGACAAAAGTGGCACCCGTTGGATTTGATATTTCTGAGATGCCAAGTGTACTTGGTACATTATATAGTGCAGGATGGAAAAACCTTGCAGGTGCAGGAAACGGAGTGCATAATGCACCGGGTGCTTCACCTAGATGGGAAGAAGCATTTTCTCCAGATAACGTCGGAATTATTTATAATATTCTTCACCACGAAGACTTGGGTAATTCGTTGAATGTAGATTCACTAACTTCTATTGAACGTCATATTTATAACCTTCGGGATGATATTAAGTCTGTTTGTGGGTTTCGTTCTGAGTATGTAAATGTTTCCACGGTTGACAATACTGTTATAGGTGCAAAATTGATCAAGGACCAAGTTGCTGAAATCGATAGAAACTCCGATGACTATTTTACCGATGTCAATGGGTATAACTCAAAGTATGTTGATGTTGATGTGTCCGATGCTTCCAGATATATGTCTGAGTTCCGATGTTATTCAAACTCCAATTAACTTTTTATAATTTCATCGGAAACTTCTATTTATAATATATGAAGTATAATCCAAAGAAACGAAAGAGTACCAAAGAAGCACACGAAAACATGACGTTCATGAATAGTCGTGAAGCACGATGGTTGAGGGTTCTTGCGGAATTGATGGAAACAGAGGCTAGAATGAAAAAAACTGGAATTAGACATACAATTGTTTTTCAAGGAAGTGCAAGAATCAATGAAGAATCCGAGCAATTTAAGAAAAACGGATATGACCGATATTATACTGAAGCATACGAACTCAGCAAGCAATTGACAGAGTGGTCGGAGAAAACCTTCTCGGAACGCAAAAACAAGTTTTATATCAGCAGTGGTGCTGGACCAGGAATCATGGAAGCTGCGAATAAGGGTGCGTATGATGCAGGAGGAAAATCAGTTGGTCTTGGAATCAAGTTACCATTTGAACAAACCAATAATGAGTATGTGACTCCTGAAATGGATTTCGTTTATCATTATTTCTTTACACGCAAGTATTGGTTTCTTTATCAAGCAAAAGCATTGGTTGTGTTTCCTGGTGGATTCGGTACAATGGATGAATTATTTGAAGCATTAACTTTGATTCAATGTCAGAAAATCGAGAAACCTGTTCCAACAATTTTATACGGAAAAGACTTTTGGGAAAACATAGTTGGTTGGGACAAGTTTATTGAAGCAGGAACAATCAGCAAAAAAGACTTGGATTTGTTCAAGATTGTAGATGACGTGGAAACTGCAAAAGACTTTCTGATTGAAAACTTAACGAAGTATTACAAACTTCATTTTTAAGTGAGATTGTCGTGGAAACATAAATTTGTGTATATTTCAATACACAAAACTGCAAGTACATCCGTAAGAGAACTTCTAGACCCGTATGCAGATATTACATCATGTGCTGAAAGAAAAACAATTTGTTATCATCATATTCCCGCTAAAAAAATGAAATATTATTTTGCCGAACGATACTATAAAGCAAATAAAAAAGATTGGGAATGGGATAAATGGTTTAAATTCACTATAGTAAGAAATCCTTGGGACAGAAAGTTATCTACATTTTCTTATTTAAAGAGAAGGGCAAAGGAATTTAAAAAATCTGATATGGGATGGGACCCGACTTGGTTTGTAGAAAAAGTATTGCGAATTGATGCAGAGTGTGCTAATTTTAAACAGTATCTGAAAAAGTATTGCAAACCAAACAAAAAAAGAAATCGTCAAATTGATTGGGTTCTTGACAACGATGGAAATAATATGTTAGACTTTGTAGGAAAAGTGGAAAATTTAGATAATGATATAAAGTATGCTTTCAAGCAAATTGGTTTACCCGAACCAAACCTCGTTCATTCAAACAAAAGTAATCATCGTCCTTATACAGAGGCATATGACGAACAATGGATGATTGATAAAGTTGCGGAAAGATATGCCGATGACATCAACCACTTTGATTACGAATTCGGAAACTAACATTGTATGAACAAAAAACTATTTACATCAGAGAGTGTGTCAAGTGGCCACCCAGATAAAGTCTGTGATCAAATATCAGACGCAGTACTTGATGCGTTTTTGGCACAAGATCCAAATGCAAGGGTTGCTTGCGAAACATTTGCGACAACAGGACTCGTTGTTGTTGGTGGTGAAATTACCGCAGATGGTTGGGTAAACTTTCAAGAAATTGCACGAAAAGTTTTATCAGACATTGGATACACCGATGAAAAATACGGAATAAGTGCAAACGGATGTTCTGTGTTGTTTACAGTTGATCGTCAAAGTGCTGATATTGCATTGGGAGTCAATGAAGGTGAAGGGGAGCATAAAGAAGCAGGAGCAGGTGACCAAGGACTTATGTTTGGATATGCTTGCAACGAAACACCCGAACTAATGCCATTGCCTATTATGTTGTCGCATCAAATTATTCAGAAGGTAGAAGAAGCACGACATTCAAAGAGTATCCCGTATCTTCGTCCAGATGCCAAGTCACAAGTTACGGTGGAATACGATGAAAACGACAAACCAATTCGTGTAGATACAATTGTGCTATCAACTCAACACGATGAAGACGTAACGCAAGAAACAATCAAAAAGGATATTGAAGCACTTATTCGTGAAGTTGTAGATGAAAAGTATTTAATAGACACCAAATTTCATATCAATCCAACGGGTCAATTCATTATCGGTGGACCACACGGAGATACAGGTCTTACAGGTCGTAAAATCATCGTTGATACTTACGGAGGAATGGCACGACATGGAGGTGGAGCATTTAGTGGTAAAGACCCTACAAAAGTAGATAGAAGTGCGGCTTACATGGCACGACACGTTGCTAAAACAATTGTAGCAAGTGGTGTAGCAGACAAATGCGAAGTTCAACTTGCTTATGCTATCGGAGTTGCAGAACCCGTAAGTGTTCGTGTTGATACGTTCGGAACAGGCAAAATCGTCGAGTCCAACATTGAAAATGCAGTAACTGAGAATTTTAATTTAACTCCAAGTGGAATCATTGACTTCCTTGGATTAAGAAAACCTATTTATCGCAAAACTTCTTATCACGGACATTTTGGTCGTAACGATGTTTCGTGGGAAATGGTTGATGAAAATAAAAAGCAAATTTTTGCGGAATTACCAGAAAATAGGAAAATAAAATGTCAAATAAAAAGAAAATAGCCTGTGCATTGTATGGTCAACCTCGTTTTCTAGAGCAAGGCCATGCCAATCTAACAAAATCAGTTGCAGAATGTGATTTTGATATAGATTTTTATTGTCATTCTTATGAATATGGTACAGATTTTGAAAAATATGAGCATTCACCCTGGAGAAAGGGAGACGGAAAAAACGCAGAGATTGTAAGGGATGTACACACTAAAATATCTAAACTATATAATCCTATAAAGTTAGAAGTTGATGCACCATTCGATGGTGATTTAGACGATGTCAAATATTCTATTATTGGAAAAACCACTAAAAAATTTAATAAAAGAATTTATTACAATATTAAAAATTGTATGTCACAATTTTATTCACGTTCTCGTTTATGTAAAATTGTTGAAGAGCAAAATCTTGATTATGAATTTATCATTACTTGTAGATATGATTTTAGAAAACGAATTGACTGTGATTTTTTACATCAGTTAGACGATTCTAAGATTTATACATCTTCTTGTCGTCCTGAAACCTCAAAAATAAATGATAATCTTTTAATTATGAATGCAGAAAACTTTTTAAAAATTACTAATGTTTATCAAAACATTTCTGATATTATGAATAATAAATTATTAAGAGATAAAACATTATTAAATAATGTACCATTCATATTAAGTGCAGAGGAAATACTTATTATTAATATTTTATATCATTACGATGATCTCGGCAGACTAATCAGCACTCCAAAAATTCCTAATTATAGGTAAAGGAAATCTATTATGGCAGACGAAAAAGAAAAAGTATTATTGTACGATGCGATTGATTCAAGCATCTTAAAAAGCATTCCAAATCCAAGCAAAGAACCTTACGAAATAAAAGTAAAAGTTCCTGAGTTTACATTTCTTGGTGTAAACGAACAACCAGATTTCGGTGTGCTTTACATCACAATTTATCCAACCAAGAAAATCATTGAACTTAAAAGTTTAAAGCAATACACTTATCAGTTGCGTAACATCGTTGTATCGTATGAACGACTTATCAATGTTGTATATGATCATTTAATGGAAGTGTATGCTCCTGACCGTCTGCGGTTGGTTTTGAAAAGCAATCCAAGAGGTGGAATCAGTAGTCGTTTGGTTATTGATAGTGATTGGTCAGCAAGAGGTGGCAAGGAAAAATATCGTGACTGGGGATCAACTGATGATTCTTGGGAAGTAACGATGTAAATTGTACCACGTTGGTTACTATAAAAACTATTTAATTTCTCTATTTATAATAGAGGAATAATAAACACATTTAGATGGGAACCCGTGAGAAATATATTACAGTATGTATCTGCACATACAACAATCATTGTATGTTGTATGATTCTATGCAGTCTCTTGTAAAACAATCTGTTTCCAGTGAGTTATATGATGTTATTATTCTTGATAATTCAACCAAGTTAACACATCCCCTCTATGATAAATGTAAGTTATTTGCAAGCCGGCAAGGAAATTTTAAGTATATCACACGACCTGCCACTGGATTATCGGATGCCAGGAATATGTGCGTAACCGAGTGCAAAACGGAGTTGATACATTTTATTGACGATGACGCACTTGCTCATGTTGATTTGGTTGAAAATGCGATTGGTTGTTTTTCCGGAAATATAAATTTGTCGGTGATGGGTGGGAAGGTGCTTCCAAACTGGAGTCAGTCACCACGACCAACTTGGTTGTCTGATGATGCACTTGGATATTTGTCAATGCTTGATTTAGGTTCTTCCGAACTTATTTATGGTGAGTCGGAGGGAATGTGGTTGGCAGGAGCAAACATATGTTTTAGAAAAAAAGTTCTTGAGAATTGTGGGGGATTTTCAACAAATCTGGGACGCAACGGTTCGCATGGTGGATTGCTTGGTGCAGAGGAAATGGAATTGATATATGCACTTAAAGATTCACATACGATAATGTATTCTCCTCGGTGTGTGGTAGACCACATAGTACAACCAAGCAGATTAACTCAGTCTTGGTTTGTAAAACGAGTGTCTTGGCAGGCTGCGACAGATGTAATGACAAACGTTTCATATCTTGAAAATCCAGGATATTGGTCGAACAATAAGCCGGGTGGGGAGTTTATAAAGGAAAGTATGCACTTATTGTTCAGGGAAAGTAAAACTCCTGGAGAATTTTCTGAAAAACTCAAGGTTGCAAAATTACTTGCGTTTTGGATGTTGAATGATTTTAAGATGTGATGTCATGAAAAAAACGATTTACATATATCGGGGTTCACTGACCGGTGGAGGGTGTTTTAAGATTGTTCGTGACCTTGTTATGTTATTGCATAAAGAAGGTGGATTCAATATCGTGGTTCTTTCTTATATAAATACAAAACTTAATCTGAATATTGACGATGATGGTAATGTGATTCCACTGACCTATATAATGTTGTCGGAGAATAATCACTGGAGACCTCAACTTGCGGAGCAACTTAAGAATCACGTGGATATGCAGACGAACCCAACATTGATTAGTTTTTTGGATTCAAATTCACACAGATTTTTTGCTATATGTAGTGCTTTGTTGCGGAACAATATGCATTGGATAAATTTTGATACGAACCATCCGTCTGTAATACAATCTTGGTTTAAGACTAAAAATTATGGAGTGGGTATAACATTTTCTCAACTATGTGAGTCGGTGGATGTTATACGACTTGAGAATGAAAATTTTGATAAATATATTCCAGAGCAGTCCAGAAACAAAATAATTAGTTTTTACAACACCGTAACTCTTCCTGATTTTCAAAAGAAGAAATTTTCAAGTAAGTATAATTTGATAAACGTAAATGGACTTCGTGAACCGAGGAAGAGTATAATTCCATTCGTAGCACAAATGACCAAATTGGTGGATGCCAATCTTGATTTTAAACTACATATACTTGGTGACGAAAGTTCAAAGATGCGAGTTGAATTTGATTCGGTGATTGCAAATAATCCAAAAATTTCCAAGCATATTGAAATACACGGTTCGGTTGACAATATACATGACTACTACGCAGCTTCCGACCTGATGGTAACTACTGCTACATACGAGGGAACGAGTAATGCGGTTATTGAGTCATTTTCTCATTCCGTACCTGTGGTGTGTTTGAAGTATAGTCTTGGTTTAAGTGAAACGATTGAGGGAGGTGTGACTGGGGTGTTGTGTAAAAGTCCCGGTGATATGGTTGACAAGGTTTCTGCGTTGTTAACAAACCCCACGCAGTTAGCAGAACTACAATCAGGATGCAAAGAACTACATCCTAAACTTCTTGATGAGAAACTTGGTATTAGGAGATATCTTGAGTTGATTAATGAACGAAAATTTACTCACAGTGAACATCACAGACAAAAACTTGTTGAATATAGTTTGGAATATCTTAAACATCCAGGAATATATAGACAATCACTTGATGCTTTGGTGGTTTACATTGATGTCGAGAAGTTGAGTATGGGTAGGATTAAAAAAGTTTTTGAAACGGAATCGTTCGTGGAGGCAACGCACTGTTTATTTATTGTAAAACATACCGGAAAGTATAGTTTGGATAAATTTCAAAAAGATGTTGTAGATTTGCATGAGAAGTGTCGTGTGATATTTGACTATGAAACACTTCCAGACCACGTTATGAAACACATACATACAAATACTGCGGCTGATGGTCTTGCACTATTGTCACTTGATGAAGATTTGCACACATGGTTAAGAAACAATTTTATAAATGTAGTTGCGTATTTTGATGCGACCTACGATAATATTTGGTGGTTGAAGAAATATAAAGTGTTTCTTAAAGAACTAACAAAATATCAGTATATGGATAGTTGGATATGGTTAGTTGGTTCTGATGATGTTGCACCGAATAATTGTATACTTTCACTCGAACCTTGGTTTATGTTTAAGTTTGATGAATTTGTGAAAAACAATAGTACACGGTGGTATGTTTCGGCCGATAAACTGAAAGAACGAATTAACTTACCAAAGGAAATTATGAGAATTGTCAGGAGATTATATTGATGGGTGATGCTGTATTAAAGAAAACATTTCCACTGCATATATCAACTGAATCAAAGTATTGTTGGTTTAAGATTCCAAAATGTGCGTCATGTACAATATCTGATCACTTGGATATGCACACGTCCCGTGATGATACTTCGTATCCGTGGGGGTCAATGCAGTACCGCAGTGAGCATATGAATTTTTTTAATTTTGCGTTTGTCAGGAATCCATATGAGAGATTGGTTAGTTGCTGGGCAGACAAGGTGTTAAATCACAGAGTTTGGTCTCACACTAATAGGCAATCCGACGAGATTCATTTTATGATAGATAATAATTTTTCTTTTCGTGAATTTATATTTAAGATAGTGGATTCATTTGCAGATACGGACGGACATTGGAAACCGATTGTTGATTTCTTACCACGAAATTATTCTGAATTTGTTTTTATTGGGAGGCTTGAGAATTTTCGTAAAGACTTTGAATATGTCTGTGATGAGATTGGAATTGTTAATAAAAAATATGTTCATGTGCATAAAACAGAACGAAAACATTATACTAGGTATTATGATGATGAAACTCGTCAACTTGTTGCGGAAAAATATGCGGAGGATATTGAGCAGTTTGGATATAAATTTGGAGATTGAAGATGTATTATATTCCCAATAAATTATTATATGTTGCGATTCCTAAAACTGGATCGACTACTATTACAAGTCATTTACAAAAAGTATTTGACCACGAAGGGGATGATTGTATCGAGACACGACATGAGGATTGTTCATTTCATCCAAGTATTTGGGATATTAAATCAAGTTGTTTGACCGAGGATATATTTTTTTGCACGGTGGTTAGAAATCCGTATTCAAGATTTGTTTCTCATTATTTTTATTGCTTGTATGTTATGGAGTGTTGGGAGAAGCATCAATCCACTCCATATGGAAAAAAACTAATAGATAAATGGACTGGTACAAAACAAGAGTTATTGGAATTTAAACAAAAGAATACACACTTGGGTGGTTATCAAAACAACCTATATTTGGATAAGCCGACCGAAGAGCATAACTACATGAAAAAGTATTTTAATAATGTAGATTGTTTTGAGGATTATGTTCATAAATTTTACGAATTGGACTTGGTTGAATCCTTTTTTCTCAGACAAATTGCGTTTACTTCATTTGCGTGGAATTACACGCATAAAAAAATGAACTTTGTTGGAAAGTCCGAGGAGTTGCAACAGAGTTGTGATTTTATATGCAAGTCTATAAATATAAAAAGTAAAAAACTTCCAAAAATAAATAAAAGTAAGCATGACCATTGGTCATCTTATTATACGAACGACACAAAGAAACTAATAGGTCTTCTGTATGATATTGACTTTAAGCACTGGGGGTATGAAAAGTGATCTTATCACATAAAAAAAAGTTTGTTTTTTTGGCAACTACTAAGACTGCAAGTTCAAGTGTAAGTGATGTTTTGCAAAGTTCACTTGGTGGTGATTACTTGAAAAAGATAAGTGAAGATTTCCAAGGTGATTATGGAGTCCATATAAATGCTCCCCGTCTAAAGGGAGTTTTTGAAGACAATGGATGGCCGTGGGAGGAATATTTTAAGTTCGCATTTGTCAGGAACCCCTGGGATCGTGTAATCTCTGCATACAATTATCGTAAAAAGACACTTCATATGTGGAAGAGTCATAAATCGGTTCGGGGGGTGTATATGGAAGTCCCTGATATGTGGATTGAACATTGTTTGTCGTTGTGTGATAGTTCCGGGGAACTTATTTCTTTGCGTAGATTATTGGAACAATATGGTGCGTTTGAACGAGAGCAATATCAATATGCGTATGATTTGTGTGATAATAAAATAATTGATTTTGTTGGAAAGGTTGAAAATCTCCAAGAAGACTTCAACACCATCTGCGACAAAATTGGAATTCCAAAACAACAACTTCCATACGTAAACAAATCAAAACACAAACATTACACCGAATACTACGATGATGAGACAAGGCAAATTGTTGCGGAAAAATACGCAAAGGACATTGAGTATTTTGGATATGAATATTGAGAAAATATATTTCATAAATTTGGAAGATAAAATTTCTCGGTGGGATGTATTTAAGAATTTGGACAGTCGCATCCGCAGATTTTCTGCAATAGATTCCAGAAGTGATTATCGTATATGTAAGAAATATGGTCTGGAATTGGATCCCGTGGGTCTGGCAAGCAAGTTGTATTTTTCACAGACAACTGGTGCGGTGGGTGCATATTTAAGTCACTATTTAATTTGGAAAGATATAATTAAGAGAGATATTGGGTGTGCGTTGATATTGGAGGATGACGTCAAATATAGTGATGTGAAGAAATATTTACAATCGGACAGACCTCTGATGCAAGGACACGATGTATGTCAGTTGAACATGAGATATCACGACTCTGGATATTTTAGAAATTTTGACGGATTGGAGAGTTATTTGGTTACACGGAGAGGTGCTGATATTTTGGTACAATCTACTCACAACAGAAGTCATTTTGAGGGAGTTGTTCGTGCCGTACCAGACAGACGGTTTGGTGAGGCAAAGTTGTTGGAATATTCTATGTTCAACCGAGAAAGAACTCAACATTGGACACGACCAAACGTAATATCATGTGCAGTTGATAAGTTTGTTGGATTTTGTTCAAATCCGAAACTATTGCCGAATAAACGTCTATCAATAAAGTTTGAACCGAAAATTGGGTTATGCAAGGAAACTTCAGAATCCGACATCATGACTACCAAGTTTCCACCGTGGGCCCAATCAACGGAGAGTCAGTTGATAGAATTGATGTCATCGGAGTATTATGAATACTGGAAACGTGGAAAATATGTTTCGGTTAATCAAATTTTGTCATGAAGTTGTCGTTTTTAACAAGTTCAATGAATCGCCTTCATCATTTGAAGCAGACTTACTTAAAGAACATTAAGAATAGTTTGTCAACGGCCGGGTGCAAGGTTGAGTTCGTTTTGTTGAACTATAATTCAACGGATGATATTGACACATGGGTGGAAACTCTGGAAACTCAACTGAAAAATCTTCCAGTTGAGTTTAAGTATCTCAAGACAACCAACCCTAAGTATTTTCATATGTCCAAGACAAAGAACATTCTTGGAAAGAATGCAACTGGAGGCATACTTTGTTGGTTAGATGCCGATAACATTACCAAGAATGGGTTTGTTCAGTATGTTGAGGAAATGTACACCAGAGAAACGAATTCGGTATTGAAGGTGGATTGGTCGGAGTCCACCGCAGGAACTTGTGGAAGAATCGTTTGTAGAAAGAAAGATTTTTTGAAGATTGGTGGATATGATGAGCAGATGTCCGGTTGGGGATACGAGGAAATTGATTTTTGGAAGAGGTTGGAAAAAACTGGAGCAATTGTGCATGGTATACCCAATAGATACCTTGATAAGATTACACATGACAATGTGGAACGATTTTCAAACTACGAACCAGGTCTGGTGCGAAAGTTGCCAAGTGACCACCCGTTTACTAGAATGGGGAACTCCACCAACTATGAGAACTTTCAACTCTGTGAAGAAAATTTGGCAAACCGAGTCTTTGTTGCAAACTCCAATACTTCATGGGGTGAATTATTATAAAAACTCTGTTTCTGCATATTTATATTTGTGGGAAAATCGTCAAAAGACAAAGGGACCGCATGGGAGTTGGAGGTTGCTAAAATCCTTGAAGAGAACTTTGAGGGCAAGTTTAGCAGAACACCTCGTTCAGGTGCCATGTTCGGTGGAGAAAATGCGGAAAACGCAGAAGGTGAACGATCAGACGTCGTTGAAATACTCACGGGTGACATCATAACACCAAAAGACTTTCCGTTTACCATTGAAGCAAAGCATTACGATGACTTTAAGTTTTCACATATGCTGAACGGAGAAAACAAAGACTTGGATAGTTGGATAGAAGCAGCTGAAAAAGACGCAGAGTTGGCAAAACGATTGCCAATGATAATTGCCAAGTTCAGTTATATTGGTTCGTATGTTGTGTTTGATTACAGAATCATCAAAACCGATGACGGAATATGCCCAAGCACTTACTTTGTCAATCATATGATTTACCGCAGAAAATGGATGATGATTTCGTTGGAAGAATTTCTTAATACGAAAAACATTGTCGTGGATATGGCCAGAGTGAGACTTAGAAATTTATGAGAAAGTTATACGAGATGATATTCAATGCCTATATGTTGCTGGGCAGTGTGATTATCATATCCTGTGTGTTGGGAATATTTGTTTATTTGTTGACTTGACATGAAATTTGATATGATAGAAACTTTGAAGTTTTTTGGACTTTCGGTGCTGATAGTAACAATTGCGTTTGGGTTTTGGTATGTTCTGTCGGTGTATATGGTGACTATACGGGCATTTGATTCTCTATTTGAACTTCTTTTCTTGCTGAGATTATAAAAACTCTGTATATAGAATAATTATAATAAGTGGGAAATCCACGTTAATGAAATACTTGGGAGATTGAAAAAGATGGGTGAAAAATCGGAAATACAAAATGACAATGCTGGAAAATTTATTTCCATGCAGATTCGGGTTTGTCGTACAGATTGTGTCTTAATTGACGGAAGTGCGTCCAAGACATTCGATGTACGATATTTATACAACGGAGATGATGTTCATATAAACGGAACTCACGGAAACCTTTTCGATTTCGTTGATCGGACGGCTCTCGGCACAGGACAGATACCACAATACTTTGATAACTTCGGAGATGCTAATTTATATTGTCAAGCAATTTCATCTGTTGATGAGGTCCCTGAGGGTGAATTTCCAGATGTTACACTAAATGTAAAAGTTGCAAATGCTCCCGATCATGAGCTCAAAGAGGGTAGAGAAAAATTTGTGTTTTATATAGATAGAGACGATGCGAAAAATGAGGCCTCACCATATACTGCCAGTGGAGTGAATCTCGGTGATTGTCTTGCGATTGCAGAAACTATTGAAAGTGCGTCCGAGTACGTAGCATCGGAAACCCACGGATCAGGTACCGCATCTGCCCTATTGACTCCGATGAACTTGACGGTCCCGTTCGGTATTACTACCCAGTCCAGATCGGTTATACTCGTAACTCCTTCCGAGGAACTTGAGGAACTATTTTGGGCAGCCATTGATGAAGACTATGCGAAAGACGTTCAGACCATAGGAACTGGTGCCACCTGGAAGTATTCAGATGACTCTTCTGACATTGTGACTGTGACCACGATTTCCAACGATATCGTAACCAATATCGGACAAGGTGACGTTGTTAAGTATGTCTCACGTGATGGTCAACTCTACAAGGAAAACGGATGGTTGTATCCATTGAATGAAGACCAGTCAATTCAAACAACTGTTACTCTTGCACCAGGTGAGTATGAAATTGATATGCTGACTAGTGAAATCTCCGGGTTGTCTGCTCCGGTTACCGGAAATATAACCCCCTTGGATAATGACAATAAGAAGTTCACCCTGTCGGTTGGTGGATCGGATGACGCAGATGTAGTTTTGCGGTTTGTTCTCGATGGTGAGGTTATGTGGGATGAGCAAATCGATTCCCACAAACCCCGATATGATCACGACAAGTTGCATAGTTTTTCAGTGACTCAAAAAAATCCTGAAGTACCAAGTTCCCCACCCGGTGACACAATTGAGTATCATGTTGAGTCGGCAATATTCGGCAAGAAATACACAGAGTCTGGAAACATTGATGACGCATACTATATTTCCGAGAAATATGCAAGAAACTCTTCGAATATTTTACCAAAACCGCATGATTATTTTACAGATGGTGGGTGTGTGTGTCAAAACCAAGAAGAGTGTGGTGATCAGATTGCAATTGCAAGATACGAATTTGAGAATGACGTCTGCGGTGCTGAGAATGGTGAATTAATTTCAATTCCTGAGTCTGGTTTATATGCAGGTGGCCACCGATTCAATTGGTATGAAGATGGAGCAACACCTTCCAACTATTATCTTTTCACTGGGGATCAAGTTGATTCCATATTGGAAGAGTTTCCAGTAATGTCAGATTCACTTTCAAAATGCACATCCACTTTCCCGAAACCGGATGACGTGGACGAACACCTCCACCATCCGTGTCGCAAATTTAGATATGTTCGCATTGACCCGGTTGATATTGATCATACAATGGCTCCAGAGACGAATCCCGTCATTGAGGGTGAGTTTTACCCATCTGGATTCGATTTATGTCCTGATTCGTCCGATATGAAAAATAATGCACCTCGATATACCGATCTTGATGCGAATTTCAATGCAGTTGATGCGAATTTTGACACATGTTGCTTCGGCAGAAAATCCGAATGTGATAGTAGTGAGGCATATGCAGAACGAACTTGTAAAGAGTGGTGGTGGGATTCTAATGACTCGGGTCTTAATACGAGTCCGGTGTGTGGGTCTGGTTTGGAAATTGATTCAATCATAACTGCCGGTTTGACCGATGGAGATATCCGATCCACGGCTCAGTTTTATGTATCGGCAGGACCATGTCCTCACAACAAAGGTCAGGTATTTTATACTAAGTATGAAACAAAAAAGACATATGCCGATGGTAATGCCACTTTGTCCGAAATCACCGAACTTAATGATGGAAGTCCCATTCGTGGGGGTACCAGATATGGTCAGGAGAAGAATGATCTTCTTGTGGAAAATACTGTGGAAGACATTAGTGATTGGACACCGGTGTTCAGGTCGAATGAGTTGGCATTCTCCACACAGACTGAACTCAATGAGATGACCAAAGAAGTCCTGGCCGAACGTTTGGTTTCAAAGACTGTTACGATTACCATGAATATATATGAGAATGTAGGTAATCATGATGATGGTAACTATTACGAGTTTTCAGACGGGAAACTTGGTGCGCTTCTTGGAACACAGGTCCATACAACTGATAATTTATTGGTACCTGCACCTGATCCAGATTCAACCAGTCCGTTGTACGATAATCCGACATGGGCATGGGACCCGCAGGGTTCCAGTGAGTGGCAAGTTAGAGTTAAGTCCGACTTGCCAGATACACCTGGTCAGTGGAGTGAATGGTCGGACGTTACTGAACCAACTTATACTTCGGACTTTGCATATGAGGATATACGTGGTGGTACACTTACGTTGGAAGTACAAGCATACCTCACTAATAGTAGTGACGTAAATGGAGGAACGTCCGCAACAGGAACACATTCCGTTGAAATTTACAATGTATATCAATTAGTTGATTGTCTTTCGGAACATAGTGAAGGAGGTTATTTTCCAGACTCGCCCCAAATTAGATCACTGTCTACGTTGTTTTCCACAGGACTTCAAAAAGATGTATGGGCAGGATATTTTGCGGACAACCCTGGTGAAGTTGATTTAGGAGAACGGATGTGTGTGGCAATATATCCAACAACAATTGCACCTGAAGAAACTGCATCAATATTGGATTATGACTCAAGTCATTTTCACGATGAGTGTGAGTGTTGTGCGGAGTGTGCGAATGGTGAATCCGAGTCATCCTCCATACAGGAATTATCGTGTTGTCCTGAGGTATATCAAGGGTATGAAATGTGTGAGTTCCCAGAAGAAGGTGATGCGGGGAGTGCAGATCCAGTGATTTATATTGGTCCTGCGTCCAAATCCAAATCCTTTGCCAAGTTTATTACATATGAAGGGCATTGTTATAGAAAATTCGGAGATCCTGTTGAATCATCTGATCATGATATTATTGTATCATACGATGGGATCGAAGGGACTTCTTTCTGTTGTGATGATCCTCATATATGCACATTCTTCGGTGATAAATATGAAATGTAAGTTTGTACACTACTTAACTTTGAAAAAAAGGAGTTTGACTCCTTTTTTTTCTATTAAAAAATTGAGTATATAATATAGTTATTATAATATGAAGAAGGTACTTTTTATTGGGAGTGGCAAGTCTTACAGAGGTAAGTTTGCAGAGGCATTCTTCAATAACCTCGGTAAGTTGGAATGCCTATTTATGTTAAACACACACGGAATGGGACGATATCCAAGTTCACGATATCCATGTGCGTATAATTCGGGTGCAGACCTGAAGAAGAGTACCAAGAAACTTAACAAGAAGTCCGAAAAGGCGTGCAAGGAACACCTGATGCTTCCAACTCATTGCTATGATGAGTTTCACAGAAAATTAACCTCGGAAGATTTTGCTTGGTGTGATTACATCATCGTTATGAACTCGGATGAGCATCGTGAGTTTCTTGAAGAAAAGTTTGCCGACCATGCGGACAAGATTATTTATTGGGAATTGCCAAAGAAGAAAAAGTATTCTAGAGAGTTGATTGAAGATATCAAAGACAAGGTTCGTGAACTTTACGAAGAAGCATCCCAAAAAGGCAAAAAGCAAAAGAAGTAGGATTTTTGGTGGACATTAGTTATATAAAGGCCTATGAGAACTATTCTCCTCTTGGCAACGCAACCATTAACTATGAGTTGCATATGTTATCCGACATGAGTCCACCGCATGAGTATGTTGACAAGGTATATGTTGAATATGGCAAGTCTTCTGTTGTGGTGGATTTGAAAAATTTCAACTTGCTTAACAATGGTGTGGTAGTTACACAAGTAAAAACACATGACATTGAGGTAACTCACCATAAACTGGATGGATTTTCGGAAATAGTATTCTTGGGTAAAAATGGCAAGAGCAGATTTAAGGTAAAGTTCAGTAGTAGAGATAAAAGTTTTAGAGTAGTTGAGAATACTCTCGGAACGACAACCGCAACTGGTGTAATGGTGAACAGAACTGAGGTACAGGTACCAAGATTAGAATATTCACAGGGAGTTTGATTGCGATGGACGAAAAAACAAAATTGCCATATTACGAGAAGAACGAAGAACTTGGTTCACTGAGTCAAAGAATTGATTGGGGTCTTAAACAACTTAATGTTCCTGCAACTTGGTCAATAACCAAGGGTGACGGAATAACTGCAATGGTGATTGATACTGGTCACCCAATTCATTCGGACATCGGTGATAATGCAATAGAAGGAAAGAACTGCATTCCAGGTGAACCACTTGAAGATGAAAACGGACATCACACCCATTGTACTGGTATCATTTGTGCCAAGCACAACGAAACGGGAATGGTCGGAGTTGCTCCTGAAGCAAAATGCATCTCGGTAAAAGCACTCGCAAAGAACGGAAGTGGAAGTTATCAGGGATTGGCAGACGCACTTGATTATGCGATTGAAATGAAACCGGATGTAGTGAGCATGAGTTTGGGTGGTTCAGCACCTTCACCAATTCTTGAGTCCCGTATTAAGAAACTTTATGAAATGAATATTCCTGTGGTGTGCGCTGCAGGAAATACTGGAGATGGAGGAGTTAACTGGCCAGCAGCTTACGATGAAACAATCGCAATTGCGGCGTATGACAAATACGGAAACGTGGCACACTTTTCTTCAAAGGGAGACAAAGTGGAATGGGCTGCTCCAGGTGTTAACATTTATAGTACCTTTCTTAACAACGGATATGCAAGTTTGAGTGGAACTTCGATGGCATGTCCATTTATCACAGGTGTTATTTGTCTGATGCTTTCAAAGCACAAAAAGCAAGAAGAATCAACTGGTATGAACGATTGTAAAACGGTCGAACAAATTCGTGAACATTTGCTTAAATATACCAAGGATAAAGGTGCAATGGGACGTGATAATTCGTGGGGGTATGGAATCATTGACGTAGAGAAACTTATTAGAATTGGTGATGATCCATATAACGAAGATCCTGTTGAAGAAGAACCACCCGTTAAAGACCCTGTTGAAGAAGAACCACCCGTTGAAGAAGAACCACCATTGCCAAAACCACCTTCTCCACCACCTCCACCACCCGTGGAAGACCCAGTGGAAGAAGAACCACCTTCTCCACCACCTGTGGAAGAACCTGTAAAGTCTCCTAAGAAAAATACTTTATGGATTGTTCTTGGAGTGGTTGCGGTTATTGCAATAGTAGGAATTGCACTGGTAATGAATAATAAAGTTGATATTCCAGAACCACCATATTTTGATGAGAATGGTGATATAAACTGGGACAAGAAATATCAACATGATACAAATAGGTAATTAGTTATTATAAAAGTTGTTATACTTCCATATTTATTGATATGGGTAACGGAGGTGATATAATATTCCCGACCAATTATTTGTCGGCTGACTATTTTGAAGAAAAATGTGGTAGAAAGGCATGGGCATTTTGGTTGGTAGGAAACAGTGGAAGTGGTAAAAGCACACTTGCTAAAACCGTAGAAAAAATGCTCATGGAGCATGAATATTGGGTAAAGTGTTTGGACGGAGACAATATGCGAGATACAATCAACTCAGATTTGGATATGTCCACGGAATCCCGTGTAGAAAACATACGCAGAAGTGCTGAAATATCCAAGATGTTTTTGGATAACGGAACAACTACAATTAATTGCTTCATTTCACCGTTTGAGGAAAGTCGTGAGCAAGCAAGAAAAATTATCGGTGAACGTTTTCGTTTGATTTATATCAAAGCATCGCATGAAGAAGTTAAAAAACGAGACGTCAAGGGATTATATAAAGATAATGCGGAAAGTATGAACAAATCCTTGAATATGTTTGTAGCACCAAGTGACCCAGATTTGACTATAGACACCACCGGAAGAACCATAGATTATTCCGCAAATATATTATTTAATTTTATATTAAATCAACCCATTTGATATTTATAGATACGAGATGAAAAAATGTAATTTAACACACTTAGAGGAACTTGAAGCAGAGAGCATTCATGTATTGCGAGAGGCTGCGGCTCAGTTTTCAAGTTCGGCATTGCTTTTCAGTGGTGGTAAAGATAGTTTGGTCTGTCTGCACCTTATTGCAAAAGCATTTTACCCTGCAAACTCACCCTTTGTCGCGTTGCACGTTGACACAGGACACAACTTCCCAGAAGTTATGAAGTTCCGAGACGAGGTTCTTGAGCAATACAAAATGAAGTTGTTTGACCGTAAAGTTGAGGATGCAATTAAAGAAGGCCTTGTTCATGATGAAACTGGTATCGGTGCAACTCGTAACGAATTGCAAATACCTGTGCTTCTTGATGCGATTGAGCATCACAAGTTTGATGCTTGTTTGGGAGGAGCAAGACGAGACGAAGAAAAAGCAAGAGCAAAAGAAAGATTCTTTTCGCATCGTGATGATTTCGGCCAATGGGACCCAAAGAATCAACGACCAGAAATTTGGGATGCGTTTAACGGAAAGAAAAATCAAGGTGAACATTTTAGAGTATTTCCAATCAGCAATTGGACGGAACTTGACGTATGGACATACTTGAAACAAGAGAACATTCCATTGCCGTCACTTTACTTTTCGCACAAAAGAAAATGCTATCAACGTGACGGAGTTTGGTATGGTCATGCTGATTACGTTCAACTTAAAAAAGGTGAAAAACTTGTAGATAAAGTGGTTCGTTTTCGTTCAATCGGTGACGTAACTTGTACAGGTGCGTGTGAAAGTAAAGCAGATAACATTGATGATATTATTGCGGAAGTAGCAAGTGCAACTACAACCGAACGAGGAACAAGAGGAGACGATAAGAAATCCGAAACAAGTATGGAAGACCGTAAGCAACAAGGATATTTCTAAGATGGCAAAGAACAATAAAAAGAATCAGAATAAGAAACCTGCGGGAAACAAAAAAGAAGAACCAAAGAAGAACGTTGATAAGTTGCAGAACAACGAACTTCTTCGTCTTTCAACTGCGGGTAGTGTTGACGATGGCAAAAGCACTTTGATTGGTCGTTTGCTTTATGACACCAAAAGTGTGATGAAGGATCAATACGAAGCTGTTCGTGCCACTTCCAAGAAGAAGGGTGAGGAAGATGTGAATCTTGCTTATTTGACGGACGGACTTAAAAGTGAACGTGAACAAGGAATCACGATTGACGTAGCATATCGTTACTTCAATACTGCGAATCGCAAGTTCATTATTTCAGATACTCCTGGACATGTTCAGTACACACGCAATATGATTACAGGTGCAAGCAAAAGTAATGTTGCTATTATTTTGGTGGATGCCCGAAACGGAATTTCCGAACAAACAAGACGACATTCGTTTATTGCAAGTCTTTTGAAAATACCTCATGTTATTTATGCGGTAAATAAAATGGACTTGATTGATTACGATGAACAACAATTCAATAAAATCCGTAATCAACTTAAAGAATTTAGTGCAAAACTTCGTTGCAACGATATTCGTTTCATTCCCATATCAGCATTAAAAGGAGATAACGTTACAACCAAATCACAAAAAACATCTTGGTACAAAGGTGGCCACTTGCTTGGTATGCTTGAAAACATTGAAATTTTCTCGGACAACAATTTGGTGGACGCACGATTTGATATTCAAACTGTAATTCGTCCTCACAGTGACAAGTGGCATGACTTTCGTGGATACGCAGGTAAGATCATAAGTGGTCGTTTTGAAGTCGGTCATAAGGTTCAAGTGCTTCCAAGTGGATTTGAAACTCGCATCAAAGATATGCGAATATACAAAGACGAACTTACTGAGGCGTGTACACCCGCAAGCATTGTTATGCAACTTGAAGATGATATAGATGCAGGTCGTGGTGATATGATTGCCCGTGTAGACAATTTGCCTAAATCATCGCAAAACTTTGACGCAATGATTTGTTGGATGTCCGAAGACGTTATGCTTCCACGCAAAAAATATCTTTTGAAACACGGAAGCAACGAAGTAACCGCAATGATCACCAAAAAGGTTTATACCTTGGACGTAAACACTTTCAGCAAAGCAGACGATCAATCATTGCAAATTGGTTTAAATGACATTGCGAGAATCAGCATCAAAACAAGCAAACCAATAAACTTAGATGACTTTGAAGGTAATCGTGCAAACGGAAGTTTCATTTTAATTGATACACAAACCAACGAAACGATTGCAGCTGGAATGATAAAGTGAAAACTGTAATTGTAACTGGTGGTCTTGGATACATCGGTAGTCATACCGTTGTGGAACTTTTAAACGAAGGATATGAAGTTGTTGTATTGGACAATCTTTCAAATTCCTCGGAAAAGGTAATTGATGGCATTCGTGCGATAACAAAAAAGAGTGTTCATTTCTTTGACGTGGACTTGCGTGACTATGATAAACTTGAAAGTGCGATTGGTTATTATCAGCAAAGCATCGTTGGTGTGATTCATTTCGCTGCTTGCAAAAGTGTCGGAGAAAGCATGAAATACCCAAGCAAGTATTACGACAACAACGTAGCAGGTACAAACAATTTGCTGATGGCAATGAAACGATACAATGTCGGTAATTTGATTTTCAGTAGCAGTTGTACTGTTTATGGTGAAGCAGATGATTTGCCAGTTACCGAACAAACTCCACAGAAACCTGCGGAAAGTGTTTATGGTCGCACCAAGCAAATCAACGAACAAATGATAAAAGATATGCATCGTGAACATGATTTCAATTCGGTGCTTCTTCGTTACTTTAATCCAATCGGCGCACACGAAACTGCTTTAATCGGAGAACTTCCAAACGGAACTCCTGATAATCTTTTGCCATACGTCGCCGAGACCGCAATCGGAAAACGAGATTTGTTTACTGTGTTTGGTGATGACTACGACACCAAAGACGGAACTTGTGTTCGTGATTATATTCATGTCGTGGATTTGGCAAAGGCACACGTCGTAGCATTGGAAGTTTCGGTAAAAAAGAATTTGAAAGGAGAACCCGTGAACTTAGGAACTGGCAAAGGATATTCAGTCAAGGAGGTTCTTGACGCATTTGAAAAGGAAAACGACATTAAAGTAAACACTCATTACGGAAATCGTAGAAAGGGTGACGTTGAAGCAATTTATGCTGACCCTAGTTATGCCTACAAGTTATTGGGTTGGAAAGCACAACTTGGATTGAAAGAAATGGTAACATCAGTATGGAAATGGCAAAAAGCAATTTCAAGCAAATGTTGCGGAGGTGGATGTTGCGGACATAAAAACAAGAAAGCATGATATGAACATTGAAAGTGAAGTTGCCAATGAGCATAGGAATGAACCTGACTTAGTGACGGAACGACTTTTGAAACGATTTGAGAAAACAATGGAAGAACTTGACAAAAACTATACCGATTTTTATTGGTATCTGTGGGAGCAAGATTCTGGTAATGGTTCTTCTTAGTAAACTTTAGACAAGTTCGCTACCACGAATTGGTCACATGGGATGGACGGAAATTGAGTTTTCCGTCCATCTTTCTTTATAAAGAGGCTCTTTTTTGTTGACTTTTTATAGAAAATAGGGTAGAGTACACGTATGACAATGAGAGATAATGAAGTTAATTTTTTTGCCAAAGTCACTCCTGAGGAGTTTGAGGACGAGTTCCTTGGATTGGAGGAGTTGAATCGTTTGCTTGCGGAAGAAGCAGATGAAGAACTTACGGAGGAAGTAGAATCCGAACCCGCATTAACCACTTGAACACTTTTCACGCATTGTTCACACTAACCTTAAGAACGAGGATGATAGCCCTCACTGATTTGGTAAATCTTTAATGCGTATATTTGATATTATGAAACACACACTTGAACTTACAACCGAAGAATTGATTTTCATTGCGAACGACGTCGAGGGAAGATTGCAAAATGCCATTGACAACAACATACCTCGTAGGATATTGTTCTACACGAATATGAGAAACAAAATACGTTTTGCACTTCACGGGCCCGTAGCTCAGCGGTTAGAGCAGGGGACTCATAATCCCTTGGTCGCAGGTTCGAATCCTGCCGGGCCCACCAATTAACGAAAGAAACTGATATGATAGATTTTAGAAAAGTAGGAAAAATAGTAGTTCATCCCGGAGGTGCTCATCGTGATGACTTCTTGTTTGTGTGCTTCGTTCTTGCCATGTGCAAGGAACAGGGTGTAGTACCCGTGGTTCACCGACGTGACCCAACCGAAGAAGAATTGAGGAATCCATACGTGGTAGTGGGTGACGTAGGAGAACGACACGAACCGGAACTTTCAAACTTCGACCACCATCAGTTTGATCGTGACCATGCTCCGACGTGTGCATTGACTCTTTTGCTCAAGGATATGACCATCTACGAAGAATCCTTGCGTGGATTCCGTTGGTTGGATTCCACCGAGAAGTTTGATAGCAAGGGTCCGTTTTTCGTGGCAAACGAAATCGGAGTTGAGTGGAACAAGATTTCAGACGTAACGTTTTCCCCGATTGAAGAAACGATACTTCATATGTTTTCAAAACTCACCGAACTCAACGAAACGATGATTGAACTCATGACTTCAATTGGTTCTGAGTTATTGAATACACTTGAGTTGTTTACCAATAGGTGGGAAGAACTTTCCAAGACGGTAGTTTCTTCCAAGGCACTTGGAAATGAAGTTGTCTTTTCGGTGGAAATCCAAGGCAATGAAGATCCTGCATTTGCACTGAGTGCTTATGTGGAGGAGAAACATCCAAATGCAGTCGTTACCATTACCAACGATGACAGAGGTGACGGACTATGCTTGTTCCGTTTGAACGATAGTCCCAAGATTGACTTTTCTCAGATTGAGAATGATGACCGAGTTCTTTTTGCTCACAAGAATGGATTTGTGGCAAAGACTCACGAAAAAATTTCAATGGAAGAGGTCATTGATTTAATTGAAAAGTCCACAAAATAAAGTTGGAGTTTTTATAATTTTAGGGTTGACTTTGGGTGACATATTTGCTAATGTAAAGGGGTAAAATTAATTACGAACAATAGAAAAAAAATAGAAATGAGAAATACACTACTACTAATCGCAATCGCAACGACTCTCACGGGTGGAACTTTGTCCGCAGGAGATGGTTGGGGTCAAAAGCAAACATCCCGTACTATTGGTGGTGTTCTTGGTGGAGCAACGGTCGGTGGAATCATCGGTCACCAACATGGTAAGCAAAAGGAAGGAATCATCATTGGTTCTGTCCTTGGAATGATCATCGGAAATCAGAGTGGAAAGGGTGCGGATGCTCGTAACGAACGTCAACGACAGGAGCAAATTGCACGTGAGCAAGCACATCAACGAGAACTTCAACGACGTGAACAAGAACGGATGCGTTCTCGTCAAGTGGTTCATACCAATCCAGATTCACCTGTACATGGTGGTCGTGTTGGAACGGATTATACTTACATGAGTCATGAAGAAAAGCAACTTCTGGCCGCACGACTTCGTGCGGAACGTGCAGAACGGGAACTTCAAGCAGAACTTGAAAGGCAACGTCAAATCGAGGAACGTCGTAGGTTGCTTGAGGAATATCGTGAACGTGAACGTCAAGCACGTGAACGTCTGCTTCGTGCCAAGGGTTACACTCCCGAGTCCCACCCTCAACTATATAATTAAGAGATACGTTTTATTGACATGATACCTAGACAAATTAAAGATTTACCAATCGCATATCAAAAATTATTTGCGGAATTAAAGGCAGAGAAAGATGTGGAGGAAGGTTCTGCAACAGATTATGTTATTCAACCAACGAAGAAAGATGTTCAGGAAGAATATGAACAACTTGATTCTGTTCTTGAAGAAGAGGACGAGGTTGATTATGACGAGTATGATGAAAATACATACGACATGGGTGCAGTTTCACCTTATATGCGAGAAGCATTTGGAGAATTTGATGACGAAGAAGAGTATGACGAAAGTGATTGCGAATAGATGTAATCAATGTTGGTAAGTTGATGAAGAACCACTCCATTGGGGTGGTTCTTTTTCTATAAAACATTAAAATAAGTCTTGCAAATTGATGCGACTTGATATATATTTAATATAGTGTTGTTGAGAAATCATCAACCCATATTCGGAAACGAATGTGTGACAACAATCAATCAACTTATGAAGACGAACCGTGCAGAAAGAGAAGAAAATTATCGTAATCACAAAAGAACGAAATCCACGGCTGTACAGGGTGCTTCTGCGGAAGGGTGGAACGGTGTCGTTTAATTCCGTCACAATGACAATTAGACAACCACAACAAAAGACTTTTCTTGAAAGTCTTGCCTTCAAACTTAAATCAATTTTAAACTAAGTAATGCAGAAAATACCATTGACCCTGTTGGTCGGTTTCGTTGCCTTTGTTGGGTATCTTGCGATATCCAAAATCTTGGGTGGTGACTTTACCAACCAACTTGAAGTTTGGGTGGGTGGTGACAAGGTGCTTCATCTTGTGCTTGCATTCGTATTGTCGTTGCTTTCAATGATGTCGTTTTCCCACAAGTTTTCTTGGTGGAAAATCCTAGCAGTATTGATGGTGATATTGGCAATTGAAGAAACTGCTCAATATTTTTTGCCGAATCGTTATTTCGGATTTGATGACGTGGTTGCAGGGTGGAGTGGTCTAATCTGCGGAGGAATTTTATACAAACTGATACAAATACTAACAAGAATAAGATATGAATGAAAAAAGTGCTAACTGGGGATTAATATTGTTGATTTTACTCGCAATGATGATTATTATGTGGAAACCTTGATTATGAATAATTATACGAATCTAACAAACCAACCTCATACATTGACAATCAAGGTCAAGGAGACGGGTGCTTTGGTCATAAAGAAAACCCTTGATACCGAGGGTGAGGCATTTAAGTATATGTACGAAGCACGTGAATACAAAGACAACGCACGGAATTTCAGTTTTACGATAGTGGGTCCCAACACATATTATTACCAATCATGATGACTCCGGCAATCAGACTTTTTGCGTGGGTAAACGTATTGGTGTTTGCTCTGCAAGGTATTTACTGGCCAGAATTCAATCTTATGTTCCAGTTGTCGTATGTCGGAGCAGATAATTTTAGACCATATCAATTGTTCACATATTCATTGATGCACGGAGATATATGGCATCTGTTTTTTAATGTGTTTATTATTGTTATGTTTGGTAATGCTCTTGAGAAGGTATGGGGATTTAAACGAATGCTTAAGTTTTATGTGATAGTTGCAGTCGGAGCGGCATCACTCCACACGGGATATATGATGTATCAGTTATATCAACTTACAAGTTTGGTGTTTCCTGTAGTCAATGATACACTGGAATTGGCAAATTGGGCAATGGGTGAATCAACTACACTGCCCCGAGAGGCATTGAGTATATACTTTGGTAGTATGGTCGGTGCATCTGGAGTAGTGTTTGGTATTTTGGTTGCATTTGCATATTTGTTTCCAACTGCACGACTTTCGTTTTTACTTTTACCAATTTCCATCAGGGCAAAGTGGTTGGTTATTGCGTATGTTGCAGTCGAGGCATATTTGGCATTTGTGGTAAATCCTGCGGATAACATTGCACATTTTGCTCACTTGGGTGGTGGGTTGTTTGGATTCCTTGTGGCAAGGTGGTGGGTGCATACCGATTTGGAAAGGAAATTAAAATAATGCTTGACTTTTTATAATAATTTTGGTAAAGTACTTGTATTGAGAATGAGTGATATCCAAATTAAAAATTCAAACGAAAGAGAGATTATGAGTGAAGTAGATGAGTATGTAGGATCAAGGTTGGCACGGAATTATGTTGTGTCGTTCCTTCATTATACCGGCGAGAACACCAAGCACATCAACAATACGATTGATGCAGATGCTAGGTATCTCCATGCCGATGGTTTTGGAAATTTGTCGGAAAGCAATCACGATGTAGAAACCATCAAGGATATGCTTTGGGATTGGAGTCATGTCAGGGATTCGTCCGATGAGGCATTTGAAGCAATGGCAGAGTTCATTAGTGAAGCAGTTACGAAACGTGCGGAATTGCTTGATGAACCTTTGCTTGTTTTTAAGAACTATAAGGCAAACGAACTTTACGCACTACGTGCCGAGTTGGATTATTACACGATTTACGAACCACACCAATCCGAAATCATTGGACGTCTTTCCGATGAATTGAGGAACGCATAAATAGGAGATAGATAAAATGGGATTTTTTAGTTGGAACTGCAAGTGTTGTAACAAGAGCATCGTGTCACCTTATTCACCCAAGGAAATTGATTGGATGAACAAGATTACGATGGTTCTAAAAACCGGTGAAGTTGTTCAAGGTGAATATGACGGATACGGTCATATCTATAATCGGAGTGACGATCATGCATATGGTAGTAATTGGGATATAGATGAAAACGCAGAAGACATCTGCCTTAACAATGAACATCAGGCAACTTTTTATCACACTCGGTGTTATGAGAAGAATGGTGAACCTGGATTTCAAGGTCAAAGTAACTCGGCAAGTGACCAAGGATTTTTCTTGGCAGAAGAAGATTATGCCGATTGCGTGGAGGAAGTTCCATGAGTCCTCAAGTCAAAGCAACTTTACAAGCATTTTCAGAACACTTTTCGGACTTCGAAGATGATGATGATTTCGTTGGAGAAGAAAACACCAATATGTGTTTTGAAATTGACGTTTATGCGGAAGATGGTGGAGTAACTGGACGAACGATGGTTTATTCTGGATATGATAAAAATGGAAATCCAATGGTTCGTGATTATGGAGAATTTGAAATTCTTGCAAATGGAGAAATCATCACATGGGATGGATTGTCTAAGTTTATAACGAATAACATTTCTGAAAAGGGTTTGGAAATCCACGAAAGGGGTAATTCGTAAACATTTATGTGTATCTATCACGTCTCACCAATTTCAGATTTGGATGATAGGGGTCTTGCGGTTAACGTCAAAACCCTTCATAATTATTATGAGAAGTTTAGCAGATTTGTTTTTTTGGGTACATTGGATTACATTGAGAATCATTATTTGAAGTATTCCGATACGGGAAGGTGGTATGTATATGAGGTTGATTGTTCGGATTTGCATTTGACGGAACTTCCAACGAAAGACCAATGGAAGTATGGTGACAATATTTCATCGGATAGAGTAACGTGTATTAAAGTTGTTGACAAATATTGACTATTTGATTAAATTAATGAGTTATGATTAATAAATGTAAATTTGATGTTGAAGTCTCATATAACTCTGATTATTTTACGGAAAGTGAACTTCGTGAAACTATTCGAAATTCAATTTCCGATTTGAGTGATTCCAAAGAACAGAAGTTCGGTAAAAAGGTGATTGCCAACCCAGGCATCCACAACTCAGGTGCGTCATGTAATATAACACAACAAACGGAATCTGAGTTGTCGGATTCAATTGATTTGGTTGAAACCCTGGTAAGTCTCAGCAGCTGCATGGATTCGGATACTGATCCTACAATAGTTCTTCCTGAGGCAAAAATGGAAGAGTTGATGACAGAAGTTCGTACTACATTCAAAGATTAAAATGACAAAGAAAAAACCTACACAAAAAGAACTTCAGAAAATGCAAGAAGAATACATTGACTTTTGGAGTCGGTGTATCACGGAGTCAATCTTTTGGTTAACTCCCTATATTTTGATTTTCGTTATCCTTGGTTTTATATTTAGTTGATATGATTGAAATCACCGTGTGTTTACAGATAGTTGTTGCACTTACCATTTTGAATGTATGGTTTCTTCGTGCAAATAAAGAAACTCCATTTCGAGGGGCGTCTGCACGAAATCTCAGTGAGGAGTTTCAGCAATATGGACTGAGCAAACGAGTTTACGCAGTAACTAGCATCGTAAAACCCATGCTTGCGGTATCTTTGGTGACTGCAATCTTTTATCCGGTTTTAACGAAACCTTCGGCAGCTGCATTGGCATTTTTTATGTTGGGTGCTTTGTATATGCATTTTCGTGTAAGGGACAAAATCACAAAGTATTTACCTGCACTTGGTGTGTTGTGTGGATGCATTGCAATCTTTTTATTATCTTGAGTTCAAAGGCAATTGCACTTCTTGAAGAATTTGCGGAAACGCAATATGATGTTATTGATATGGATGATTGTATTTTGTATCGGTGTAGTAAAAAGTATTTTCCGATTGTATATCCAAGAATGGCAGATATGGGGTACGTTGTATCAGAAATAGAAGCACTTGATCAAACAGATGAGTATATGAGTGTAAGATTTTATTATGCTTTCAAAAACTGAATTGACTTTTTATAATAACTAAAGTATATTAATACAATGAAACTTGGACTTGTCTGTATTTCAGAACAACTGAAAACCATCAATAAAGATATTGCGTTTCGCACCATGACACGCAAACGATTCAATGACTTGACAAACTTGCATAGTCGTGATTATGCAATCAAAGAACTTACCGACCGTATTCTTACAAACATAGAAGTTACGGGGTTAGTTATTGATCATTGTGAGCAAAAAGGAATTGCTCATTATCGTTTGACCTGTGCAAGTTTACCACTTATTACAGACCCAACGTTGAATTTAAAGTTTGAGTCGTTGCATGATTATCACAATGTAAGTCTTGAACTAAATTTGTTGGGAAAGCAAATCAAGAAATCAAAAGTTTCCGTTGGTAGTCATCCAGACCAATTCAACGTTCTTGCTTCTATGAACAAAGATGCAGTAATAAAAACTATCAACGAACTTAACTTCCAATGTAGTATTCTTGATTACATGAAGTTGCCCAAAAATTTGGATTGTCCTGTGAATATTCATGTCAATGCAAGTCCGAGTCATATTCGGTTGCCACTTGACGAGAAAATAAAAGAATTGGGTGACCGTTTTTACGAAGGATTCAAACAATGCAGTGAATCGGTTCGCAATCGTTTAACGATAGAAAACGAAGACAAAGGATTTTTTAGTGTTGAACACATTCTTATGTTTCACAAATATCTCAAGAAAACATACAAGGTTCACATTCCGATTTGCTACGACAATCTGCATGACGAGTGCAACAACACGTGTGGAAACGACATAGAAACCAACATGGAACTTTGTTTGAAGACATGGCCTAAAAAGCACACACCTGTGTTTCATTGGTCACAAGGCACATCTGACAAACCACGTTCTCATCGTGACTATTTTTCAACCAACTACTTTCCTCCGACTTCTTCACGTGAAATAAAGTGGGAATGTGAAGTGAAAGCAAAAGATTACGCAATTTCTCAGCTGCTCCAAGAACACAAAACACAAAATTCAATCTTAATTTGATAACCATGCTTGATATATCATGCACAATGATAGATTTCGAGTGGAAATATACTATTCAAGTGCGTAAATCACGACTACTGCTTGATATATCATGCTTAAATTACCAATTCGGTGATTATTATAAAAATAATGCTTGACTTTTTATAAAAAATTTGGTAAAGTACTTGTATTGAGAGTGAGAAAGAACCAAAACAAAAATATGAATAATCTAAACGAGAGAATTGAAAACTTTATGCAGTTGGTAAACCAAAATATGCATAATCATTATAGAACTAATTATGCGGCCACTTACGCAAGAACTTCGAAAGACCATCAGTATGTTGTTGCTGATACGGGTCGGAAGTTCCTTAGAATTGCAAGCACCGACCCCGATGGTAACATGAGGTCTGTTTATTGCTTCATTGCTCTTGTAGACGGAAACACCAAGAGCATGGGTTCTTATTCTGCTGGTGACATTATGAAGCCTGCAACTTGGAAGGCACCTGCAAAGCATTCAAGAGGTTCGGTTTTTGCCGATGACTTTGGTCTTTCGTGTGTTGGTCCTTACGGAGTTGATTATCTGACCGGTGGTGGAGGATACAAGTTTTCTCCGATGGTTGCGGCCGCATAAAAAAGATGCATTTAGGTATTGACTTTTTATAATAATTATGCTAAATTACTCGTATTGAAACTGAGAGAATAACAACTTAAAAAAAGAGAAAAAAATGTCGGAAGTACAACCAAGATTCAATGTAGGTGATATCGTTCAAATATCCTTTGGTGGTGTTTGGATTGTTCAAAACGTAATTGTGACTCCTCCACCAAGGTGGGAAGAAAACGGAGTTTCCAAGGTTTCTTATTGCTTGTTTAGTTCAGTATCCGGTGGGGGTCAACTTGACTCCGTTGATGAGGATGAAATTTCACTCCTCCCAAATCCGTTGATTACTCAAGAGCAAGCATTTGCTAGGATTAATCGCAATGCCGATGGAACTCATCGTTATGCGGGAATGACTGCAAGTGAAATAGAAGAAGCATTTAGGAACGAACACCCGGAACGATTTGTGAATAATAGTTAAGTATTATGGATTGGAAAGGATTGACAGAAGATTTAATATTACTTGAAAAACTCAAGAAACGATTCAGAGACTTGGGATGTACACATGAACAAGCACTTCAATTGGCAACTTATCTGTATATGGATCAGTCTCCCAATGAATGTGTGGTGATAAGAACTAAAATAATTTCGGACAACAACATTAATAGATAAATTATGGCTAAAGTAGTAAAACGAGGTCCTGGTAGACCCAAAGGTAGTAAGAATAAAGTTAAAAAGAACACCTCACCCGTTGTGAAACGTGGTCGTGGTCGCCCAAAGGGAAGCAAGAACAAGGTCAAGACCACCGACATTCCAGTTGTGAAACGTGGTCGTGGTCGCCCCAAGGGAAGCAAGAACAAGAACTCTGCTTCTTTAGAACCAAATCTTGATGAGGTGTTGGATATTCCGTTCCCAAATCCCATCCATGAATCACAGAGGATTGAAAACATTCGTCACATAGTTTCGTTTTATCAACATCCAGACGGAAGAAAGAAGGTCTTCGTTGCAACTCCAAAAAAGAGGGGTAGGAAGTCTGAACTTGAGAATTTTGACCCTGAAAAACTTCTAAAGGAAGACTTGGATTCGGATAAACTTGTTTATGGAGAATCTGATATTCAGGATGAATTGGATCGCATGGATGCGTATAAGGATATGTCTGCAAATTCGTCACGTTATTCGGATGATTTTTAGTTTTTTACCATATTTATTGTTGTATGATATGGTAAATTAATGGGAGATGATAGAATTGATAATAATGGTTATTCCGATGATGAGTTTGGAAATCAAGTTCTTGAGTTGTGCAAGCTTGCCCAAGGCAATGTAACTACCATTTATTGGTGCAAGCAACAGATTAAGAAACGATTGAAAATTTTAGATCGTTTGGCAGACCGCCGGTCGGAAATAAAGGGATCTGGTGAGAAACTTGACCACGACCGTAGTCGCATTGAGGGGGCAATAAAGAAGCAAACCGATGCGTGTAAAGAACTCGGTGATAAGATTCAACTTGAAGTGGAGAGTTTGGATGCCATCCGACTGGCCGCAAAATCATATGGTATTGACATAAAATCGAGGCTACTTGAGTTGGACGGTTCTCTCGCGGACGAAGATGGTTTTGATGAGTTTTTCCCAGATGATGGATCTGTGGATGAATAAAAAAGAGGATGACCCTCAATTTCCACTAACTCCAACATCGTTTGATGTCCAACCACTGATCGAGGGCCATCCCAAATTAAATATAGTATAACCTTTGGGTAAAGAATATGTGTATAAATATATACTTGTAATTTTATATTGTATTTTTTTTCATTTAAAAATATTTATTATAATAGAATGAAACGAACATGGTACAATTGGCAAGTGGGAGATTGCCTTTATCGAGTAGAGGAGTGGAGGAATGCCCCAAAGGATGTATGTCCGTATACCGTGTATATGCTCAGTTCTGACAATGGTGCAGGTCCGGGATGTTTTGTTGGGTATTATATGACTAAGGCAGCTGCCGAGTCTGCAATTCAAAAAAGTACAACAAAAACCTTGAAAACGAAGATGTCTGGTGGTATGATACTACCATGAGTTTATTTACGAACGAAACTAGAAAAAAATTTAACTATGCGTTCTTTTGGATTAATCTTGTTATAGCGTTTATTCTTGCATTTGCGGGAAGCATGATGTGTTTCTTAAATCTTGCAGTTGCTTTCTTTTGTTGGTGTGCATACAAATATCAAGATGCACTTGAGGAGAAAGTTAGAATAAAAGGACTTGACGATAAAAAATAATTGGTTTATTATTAACCAATGAAAAATCGTCAAGTTAGCATCAGCATCAAATATGGCAAAGATGTTTATAAGAAAAATTTTTCAGAACATGATGTTTCGGATTATGTTGTATTTCTTGAAACATTTGGGTTGTGGTATGAAATAAACGAAGCAGTGGGTGGGGATCAACCAGAACTTGACGAAGACACTATAGAAAAGGACGATATAAATGAGCAATGATACAAGTTATGAATTGGAATTTTCCCATGACAACAAGAAATATCTAACGGAAGCAATTGATTGGTTGGATAAAAAAGAACCATCATGGGGATTTGACATCGTGGTTAGACCACGCAAATTAAAGGGTGCGGATTGTTATTACGCAAAGGCAACAACATGGGCAAATGAAAATGCTTCAAACATGACAATTGAAACCGAGATAGAACAACTCCATGAGATTTATTCAGAGATTGAAGTAGACGGAACATTTGAGGATGAGTATGGAAGGGGTTCTTTTTGTGGTGAAAAGGACTATGAAGAATACTGGGATGACGAGGATGAGGATTGGGACGAATGAATAATAAAACATATTATGATTATTCGCAGATTCATGGATTTTGCGAAAATCTGGCAATCAGATTAAAGGGTGAAAAATTTGATTCGGTTGTGGGTGTAAGTCGTGGGGGGTTGATTCCTGCTACGATCATGGCAGAGAAAATGCAAGTTCGTCAGTTGCGAACGGTTGGGGTCCGTTCATATCAATTGAGTGGTCTTGGCAAACGAACGAAGTCGGTGCTATATCAGTCGTGTGCTCCATATTTGGTGGGGGATATTTTGGTAATTGATGATATTTCCGATACGGGTGAGACATTTAAGTTTTTGATGAATCATTTCGGCAAAAATAAACAGATTAATAAGATAATTACTTGCAGTTTATTTGTGCGTAGAAGTACAAGTTTTGTTCCAGACTACTATCACACCGACATTGTTGGAAATGAGTGGATAGTATTTCCTTGGGAATCAGATCCTACTAGTTAGGATTTCCGCAAAAAAAACTTGTTGATTTCATCAACAACTTTTTTTCACTTCAATCATTTTTTGGTTGACTTTTTATAATATTCTTGGTAGAGTACTTGTATTGAGAATGAGTGATAAAGTAGAGAAAGTTTTGATTGATGGTGGCATTTCGTGGTTAGTTGATGACCTTCTTAACAAGTATCCCATTGAGAACATCAAGGAATGGGAACTAGATAGGGTTAGCAACAAATATCCAATGATTGTTTCAACTGTTACGAATCCTATAAACGATCCGTGGGGTAGACCAACTATTCCGTGGAATTTCAGAGAAGGTGACGGAAACAAGTATAATTGGATAAAGGGTTCTATGACTGTAAAGGATTATACGATGTTTCGTTATACTACGATTGAGGGAACTCCGGTTAAACTTTGGATGAAGAAGGCATGAACAATAAAGTTATGGCAAGTAAAGTAAGAGAAATTAATCCGAATGTTCATTGGTATTCTTTGCACGATTTGATAAAGAAATTTCCGATTACCAATAAACGTTGGCAGTTGAGTGATGGTGGAGTTTCATTTGAATATTTTTACGATTTGGATGAACAGCCTGAAACCGATCCGTGGGGAAGAAAACTTACTTTGTGGAATCGGATCGGACAAACCGAGATTAATGATTGGTTGAATGCCGAAACCAACGGAACATATTATCGGTTAACATCGGTGATGCGAAAAACAGTTGCATTGTGGATGTATCCTTCACCCAAACACCCTTTGTACAAATGACAATGATTAAAAACGGAGTTTTGTATATTGATTTGCTTTGCCCCGGCAACGGACTGCAAATACAATCCGAATATAACCCAACCAACAAACAATGGTTTCGTTTGGGAAGTGAATGGATTACTCACGTACGCACCGACACAAGCAAAAACACAAAACTAAAAACCATTGGTGACATTAAAACTGATCCGTGGGGAAGACCACTTATTCCGTGGACTTATGCGTATGCACGACCCGGTGAAGAAAACCACGGACCACAAGAGTGGAAAGTTGATAGTGACGGAACACACGGGGATCATAAATTTTATCGGTATGTTACGATAAACGGAAAATACGTAAAACTGAAATTGATTTTTAAACACGAATAAACATGACGCATTCAACCGAACCATTGGAAATTAAAACGCAACATGGACCCTCATCCAAGGCAAGTTGGACTCCGTATGAACTTAACCTGAAGTATCCGATTCTGAATACAGAGCAATGGACTTTTACGGGAACACGTTTCATTGCAAAAGAAATATCTCCAAATAACCTATTGGAAAGTGACCCTTGGTTTCGTCCGTTTCGCAAATGGTGCATGGATGATAAAGTTTGGACAAAGAAAGAAGGTAGGGGCCCGCATGATTGGATTGCCGATTCCCATAATCCCGACAAGATGTATTTTTATAGGTTCACGACAATTGAAGGAAAACATATAATGCTTTGGTGTGAATGATTGAACCTATTACAATTCGTGGAAATGTTCGTATGAGCAATTATGGTCAATTGGTGTATAATCGCAATCAAGAGCATTTTTATACTTGGCACGAAGAACTTGATTTTATTATTAAAGAGTATCCTATAACGAATCCTGTGTACGAGTATTCTCCACACGATATGCGTTTTAACGTATCAACAAAAACAAATGTTAGTGCGTTGACGGAACGGCAAAAAAAATTCCTCGATTTAGATCCTTGGAATCGTCCACTTCGTAAATGGATACCCGAAACGAAAGTATACGAAGACACCAACTTCGCACGAAAATACGGAACTGGTCCATACGAATGGTTGGATACTTTTGACGGAATTGATTGGAGATGGACAACAATAGAAAACAAAGGAATTAGGTTTTACAAATATCTATGAAAACAAACAACGATTTTATACGAATCAAGAAGTGGCAATTTTTTGATATTTATCCGAAGATTGTTGGAGAGGATGCGTTTCCGATTACCAACAAAGACGAGTGGGAGCGATATGTTGAACGACACAATTATCGTAGTCATTTGATTGCAATCGTCCCGAATCCAAAACTTGACCCGTGGGGTAGACCGATGCTTCCCTATGTAACCGAAGACAATAAAACTCCTCAAATGTGGGGACCAGTAGGTTGGCCACATCCTCCGTTGGATGATATGAATCGTGATGAGTGCATGACGATTACTTCAGTAAATGGATTTGCGGTAAAATTATATCGCAGAACATCCGATTGGGTTGACCCTTGGAATCGTGCGGAAAAAAGAAAGCAATCTACGGAACAAAGTTGACGTAATATTATTTATGGATTAAGTTATTTATTGTAATGGCAACGAAAGAATGGGACATAGATAAACTGCTTGTAAAGTATCCAATCAAGAATATTTGGGAATGGAAATACACTGGAAAAATGATTACTTCAAAGGTGAGATTGAATGATATTGAAAAAGATCCGTGGAATCGTGAGTTCAGTACGAAAGGTTGGACAATCGACCAAATGGGATTGTTGGTTTACGGAACAACTGCGGTGGAAGGAAAATCAGTTAGATTGTGGAGTTGCGTGTAATGGATACTTGGGACAAAAAGGAACTTTTGAATAAATATCCCGTAAGGAATACTCACGACTATTCAATTAACTATGTACTTGGTTATGGAGATGCGTATTGGTATCCTGGTATGAAAAGTAAAATTGTTACTTTAAATGAAAATACTGTGTGTGATCCGTGGAATCGTGCATGGGAAGATGGTACGAAGTGGAAAAAATATGATCCATACAAAGACACCTACTTTCGGTGGGTAACCGTAGATGGCAAAAAAATTGACATATACCTTATTCAAAAAAACTACCAAATATAATGTCTGTTAAACATCTAATCATCAATAAAGAAACTTGTGGTAAATGGAAAACACATTACATACTTGATATTCTTGAAAAGTATCCACAAACAAATTTCAAAGAGTGGGAACTCCTTGAAATGCATCACGAAAATAAACCAAATGAAATTGCAGTAAATATGGTTTGTAAATTGTGGTATCCTGAGTTTGATCCGTGGGGTAGAGAAATGTGCGATTGGACAATAGGTAATAATAAGTTTTCTGCAAAACACGGAAATCAAGTGAAGCACGGAAATAACCACGGGGTGCAACTTCCAAGTATGAAAATTTGGAATACCACGGTGGACGGAAAACTTGTGCGATTGCACGGCCCAGTTTGCAGTTATTTTAACACGTCACCTCATCCGATGTCATGAACTCCTACGCAGACATTATTCCACTTTACATACAACACAACGATATTCAATGGGATGCGTTTGACTTGGTAAATAACAATTATCCGATTGAAAATAAATATTGGGAATTGCAAGATAGTGGTTTCCTGTTGTTAAAGGAAAATTCTCCGTTTGACCATGATTATGATCCGTGGAATCGCAAAATGAGAGCATGGCAGTTTCTTGATACGGATGGGCATTTGGTAGAATGCAAATCATGGACAACACAACTGTCGAGCAACATTGCCGCTGCTTTATACGAAACCCGTTACACTACAATTGAAGGCAAGTGCATACCACTTTGGAGATATGCCGATGAATCAAAATATGTCTGCGTACCATCTTGAATAATGAGTAATACACCTGAAGAAATTGTCCTTGAAGATTTTGCATGGAATTACTGGGGAACCGTTGAACTTGTAAAAAAATATCCAATTCAAAATCATGAACATTGGGCATACGTATGTGATCCAATGGATAAAGATTGTGATCCAGATGTAGCAAAAAAAATAACTTGCATTTCAGATACGGAATATGATCCTTGGTTTCGCAAAATGATTCCGTGGAAATGGAGAAATTTTGAACAAGGCAAAGAGTGGGATATGCCAATACCTCATATGTTTTTACAAGGTAAAAAGAAGTATGCACTTGCCGAACGATACACAACTATTGAAGGTGGACATTTGCGTTTGTATAAAAGAGCATACGATTATTGATTTGACATGACTATGTAAATTTTGGTATAAATGTAGTATGGCAATAAAAGTAAATAAAAATTCTAAGTATTGGAACGGACATCAACTGCTTTCCAAGTTCCCTCCACTAAATCACTTTGCATGGAGATATGGAGTTGATGGTAGAACTGAAAATGATAGAGAAACTGGTAGATTCTTTGTGGCAAATACGGAATATCCAATTATAGATCCGTGGCGTAGACCTTTGTTAAAGTGGACGGATGACGATGGCAAAACTGAGAACGAATGGATACCTTGCACCGAATCAGAGCATTCTGAATATTTGTATCGGTATGTCTCGGTTCAAACGAAACTTATTAAGTTGTATTTGCCGAAAGTTGCACAATCATGACTGTGTGTATTTGATGGTGTGTATGTAACTTGAGATGGTTGATTTAGTCTAACACAATATAAATATGAAGTCAGCAAATCAAGAGTTTTATGTTGATGCAAACTTTTATTCAGGTAGACAATGGGCTGAAAGGTCATTGACGAGAAAATATCCACCAACCAATCATGTGTGGAATGTTGGGTTGATGGATGACATAGCAAGTGAACGTTTTTTTGTATTACACGATCCAGATCATTTGCATGAGAATCGAGACCCGTGGGGACGATGGATGCTTCCTTGGAAGAAGAATGACACGGATGAACTATCATTTAAGTGGGCAGACACCGAGAGAGTATATGACCGAGAGAGCAACTGGGATTTTCAGTTTCGGTGGACAACCATTGAGAAGAAAAGAATAAAACTTTGGAGAAGAAAACCTTGACATTTTATAAAAAATATGACACGATATATGGAATATGCAATGTGATGTAGATGAAGTTTTAATAGTCTCGGATTCTTATGACGAAGCATTGACCGGGGATATGTTTGATGAAATTGATTCTAAATATCCAATTGAAGATACTCGGTGGGAGAGATTTCACAATTCATATATGTTTGTATTTCCGCAACATATATTCTGCGATGATGACCCGAGGCAATCTGAACTAGATCCGTGGAAACGACAAATCCGAAAGTGGAAATATTATAGTGATGATTATCCACTTATTTGGCAGGACCGTGTACAACTGCATCCAAGTCGTGGAGTTATGTTCCCCAACAAATGTCCGGACTCTGTAAGTTATTACGCATGGACGAGTATATGTGGGGTTTGCATTCCACTATATTTGGTTTGTTTTGGAACATCAATTCCGAGAGGGTCCGTATGACAACCACACCCAACTTACCAATAATGGTCGGAAGTGAACATTACAATTACAATGAATTGTGTGAACTCATTGAAAAGTATCCTGTGACAATATCTGGTTGGTATCATGATGTAAATAAAGGTCATATGTACATGAAGTATAATCCACATCTTGGAAGAACCGATCCATTGGAAACCAAACTTGATCCGTGGAATCGTCCAATTCGTCCGTGGATTTATTATGAAGATGACAATCCTTCAATTTGGCAAGAACGCAATGACCAACATCCATCACGAAATTCGATGTTTATGCCTACCGCACCAACTGAGGCAACTCATATGGCATACACAAGCATAAACGACAGATGGATATTTTTGTATGTTTGATTTGAATGAAATAGACAAACGAACCAAAGAGTCTGAAGAACTTCTTGAAGGTGTTCGCAAAAAAATGTCGGAACTCAAAATTGAATTTGATGAATTAATTGCCAAGTGCGATGCACACGATGACGACTACTTCAGAGAAAATCCCAAAGTCCGTGAAGAACTAAGTGAACGGATTCGTCAGAGGTTGTCGTTGTATGACTTGCTCAAGGAAGTTGCGGATGGCATTCGTACCAAAACTTATGAAGATATGCGTTCGGTATTTGACGAACTTCAGAAAAACAAGTATTACGAGTAAAAATAATTCTAATAGAATTGTGCAGTAAATAGTTGGATTGTAAGTTTGACTTTTTATAAAAACTATGGTAGATTACTTGTATTGAAACTGAGGGAATAAGAACTTTAAAAATAGAAAAATGAAAACTAAAAAAGTGAGAGTATCGGTTGCCAGAAAAAAGAAAACGGGCACGTTCGGAGCTCCGAGTAGAACTTCGAGAAAGAACAAAATCGATGCAAATAACCTTCTTTGGAAACGAATCCGTGACGAAGATGCGAAGATTAAAAATGCACTTTGGGATGCGTTCAGGGAAGAAGTTGATTCCCTGAACTTCGACCGTAGTTTGGGTGAGATGAAAATTTTCACAGGTGCTATGGGAAGTGGAAAGACTTGGACACTTATCAATAAAATGGCCAAGTATCTATTTGACGAAAAGGGAATTGACGCAATTATTATGGGTGTTCCTCAAACTGAGGTAGTTGATGCGGAGTCGTGGGTTACGGCAAGTAAACGTAAGGAAACCTTGGCCAATGGAAAAACAAAGACAATTCGTATGTTTAATGTTATTGGTCTTGATGACGATACGGTCAAGGAAGCGTCACGTTCAATTGAAGACGATGAAGACTTTGTTGCTTTGATGACCAATTCAAAACTCACAAATGGAACTGGCAATGACCTTGTTACTGAACTTAACAAAGCAGGAAAAAAGTTTGCCGTTTTTATTGATGAGAGTCACACATGGCTTATCTCGCATTACACCAACATGAAAGATACAAGTGGAAATGCAAATAACAAGAAGTATCGAGCAAAACTTTTTGAGTTTATCGGTGGCATTGCAGGTGACAACCCTTTCATATTCGGTCTTACGGCAACTGCAAATCGAGAGCAAACCGGTGTAATTGAACCTTCCAACCCCAATGTGAATCTTTCTTTCAGAACCCCAAATGAGATAATTGATTCAATCAATTTCATTTTCCGTAGTTCTTGGTTTGATGACAGAGGTTCTGACAATTATATGAATGTAGATGATGACTTTGAGGTAGAAGAAAAGGTCATGGACTTTCTTACGGATTTCTACTATATACAAGATTTGCTTAAAACGAAGAATATGAAGCAAGTTATGATGTGGCAAGTTAATACCGGTAACTCCAATAATCAATACAAGTTCAAGTATGTGGTAGAAATGATATCTCGACTTGTTTCGGAAAATGATTTTGAAACCGAAACTGAAAAAGTAGTTGCGGTGTTGTCATCAAAGTATACCGGATTCTATGACCTTGACGGTGAGACATTTGAAAGAAAGAAAGAAGACGAGGTTTTGGATGCTCTTCGGGATCCATCTCATCCTGCCACTCACATGGTAGTGGTTCAAAAGGGACGAATGGCACTCACGATCAACAACCTTACATCTCTCATTTCGTTTCGTCAAACAGAAAAGGAAATTTCAGGATCGTCTGATGAAAAGATTACCATCAGTCCACTTCAGTTGCTTGGGCGTTTGGTCAGAATGTTTGTCAGTAAAAATAATAAGGAAGTGTTGGTTTCGGATTCGGAGAACAACGAGTTTTTTACGATGCTTCAATACATTGCCAAAACTGATGACGATAGCATTGAAAGACTTTTCATGTCGAATTCGTTTAGGGTTCTTCTTGCCAACTCGGACACATGGAAGACGGCAATTGAAGACTTCAAGGAAACCTATGTCAATACTCTTGCCACCGCAAAACTTGAGGTGAAAAAAGTCAGAAACGAATTCGCAATATTAAACTCCACGATTGCCCCACGTGAAATTAAAGAGAACGGTGGATCGGTTTCAAATGGAAACGGAGCAGACTTTGAGTTTGAAAGTGTAGTTGCCTTGCTTGAACTTGTTGAGGAATACGAACGAGAAACGGGTGAAAGGTATATTGTTCATTATGCAGCTTCCAATTCCATTATGAGGTTTGTTAATCGTAGACTTCGCAAGTACCTCAAGAAGTACCCAACAAACAGAAGTTTTTTATCCGGAAAATCGGATAATGTAGATGAGGAATTTGAAATTGATGTTGATGTGTACATAGCACCTGTCAATAGAGAAGAAGACATTGTAATCGGTGTTTCGTGTAAGTGTTCGTTGAAAGATGCGGGAGGGGATGCAATACTTGCTGGCATACGTCACATGACTGAGTTTCTTAAGATTCCTGCGGTGGGTTTTTTCCGTCTGTATGATATCGATGAAGTTAGTTCAACTCAGTCTAAATCCAATCCATTTTACAATGTTAGAAGTTCAAATTTTTATAGCAAGGTAAAAGTTCTTCGTGAAGAAGATGGAATTGAATATCGTCTGTTTGGTCTAAATACGTCTGACGATTTGAATGAACCCCGTGAAAAGTACGCAGATATTGCTGAACTTTACGATTGCAATGGATACAATTTCATCTGGGATAAACTTGTCGGACACAACGAATAATGTTGAAATACCTTGACCCAAAACAAATCCTAATATATATTTAATAACCATGAGCAAACAATTAGCAAAACAAGTTCACTCGGCTCTTGTAAAAAAATACGAAGCAATTGCCGAGACCGCACTCGCAAATATTGCGGTATACGAAAGCAATATGGTTGGTATTGGGGAACACTCCATTATCACCGAGACGATTGAAGAAGAATACAAGAAATTGGATTCGGCAAATTCAATGTTGGAAACATTGAACAAGCACCCAATCGGTTAATCGTACTTTCGTATCAGTCCGTTCGCACCGAACACCACGTATGGCATTGCGTTGGTTGTATGGGCAATCCCCCAATTTGATTGGGCATCCACTCCAATGTATCCGTACTGATGCTTTCTTTTCTTTGCTTCCTTGAAGGTTTTTCCGAACGCATCTTCAAGAGACATTCCGTCACGAATTCTCGTTTCGGTTTTTGAGGCAACTGCATCGTTGGTTATTTGCTCACCTTTTCCAGTAACGGTGATTGCGGCGAACTTGGAAGCATAGTTACCCGACACGGTTCCCGAATCACTTACTCGTCCTGGGTATTCGTTGCCGACACCTCCCGTTGAACTTCCACTTGCCAATCTTCCCTTGGGGTCAATAACAACGCAACCAACCGTATCATGTTCAACCGAAGGTGGATAATTTCCTTTGTCCAAGTTGTCCAACCATTTCTTGGAACGATTCTCAGTTAAATTGGAAGCAACTGGTAACTTCATTTCTCTCGCAAGCAATTCAGCACCTGGAGAGGTGAGAACCTTTGCATTTCGTCTTTGAAGTTTTTCCGCAAGTTTTGATGGGTTGGTCAGATACGGAACGGAGACAACTCCACTAAAGTTTTGCTTGCTTCCGTCCATGATGCTTGATGTTAGTCTTGGAAGTCCGTCACTCTGCAAGGCACTTCCTATACCTGCATTGAACTTCTCATCGTTTTCAAGCATCTCAAGGCAGTTGACAACGACTTTAACGGAGGACATCCCATTCAATAGATTCGTCATGCATCGTGATGCCATGTGTTCAATTGATTTCAATGCTTCTGTTAATGCTTCACCTTTGGGGTCAATGGGACTTGCACCACCGTGAATTATCAACACAGGACCCGTTTCGTTACCATATATTTGATTCATAATTCTCTTGAAATAAATAGTGGTTTGATATATATTAAGGTATGAATTTTATATCTCAATCAAGAAGAGACTTCTTCCGAATAGGTGCAGTTGGTGGACTTTCACTTCCCTATTTGTTGAAGAATGAGGCACATGGTGCATTGAAGCATTACGAATCCAAAGAGGGTGTTGCTAAGAATGTTATTCATGTATATCTTCCTGGTGGCATGGCTGCTCAAGAGTCGTGGGACCCCAAACCATTTGCTCCATTGGAATATCGTGGTCCGTTTGGAGCAATCAATACCAAAGTTCCTGGATTGCAATTCTCGGAAACAATGAAGAACATGGCAAACGTTGCCGACAAGGTTACCGTCATTCATAGCATGACTCATGGTGAGGCTGCTCATGAACGAGGAACACACAATATGTTCACAGGATACAAACCAAGTCCTGCGGTTGCATATCCTAGTTTCGGTGCAGTTGTTTCGCATGAACTTGGATCACGCAAGGGACTTCCTCCGTATGTGACGATTCCGCAACAACCCAACGAATATGCAGGTACTGGATATCTTAGTAGCAAATACAATAGTTTCGGATTGGGAAGTGATCCTGCGTCTGCAAACTTCAAGGTTCGTGACTTGATGTTGCCCAACGGAATCTCTGCGGACAGATTTGCCAAGAGAAGAAGTTTGTTGGAAACCGTGGAAAACAATTTCAATGAAATCCAAAAGTCCGACAAGTTGAGTGCCATGTCATCATTTTATTCAGACGCATACACAATGATAAGTTCTCCCGAAGCACAAGATGCGTTTGACGTTCACAAGGAGTCCGACAAGTTCAAGGAACGATACGGAAAGAACCAAGCAGGTATGCGTATGCTCCTTGCAAGAAGATTGGTTGAAAGTGGTGTGAGGTTGGTTACTCTGACTTACGGAGGTTGGGATCACCACCAAAACATTGATACTGCATTTGGAACGAGAAACGGACCAGAACTTGACCAAGCATTAGCATCGTTGATTTCAGACTTGGATGAAAGAGGAATGCTTGACGAAACTTTGGTCATGGTTTCTTCGGAGTTTGGAAGAACTCCCAAAATCAACAAAGACAATGGACGTGACCACTGGCCAAGAGTATTCAGTACTTTGCTTGCTGGTGGAGGAATCAAACGAGGATACGTATATGGTTCTTCTGATGCGTTTTCAACCGAACCAGAGGAAAATCCCATGAGTGTTCCCGACTTTGCAACTACGGTTTACAATCAAATCGGAATAACTGCTGACAAGGAATTGATGGCACCTGGGGAAAGACCAATTGAGATTGTTGATGGTGGCAAGGTGATTGAGGATATAATTGCTTAGTCAGATGCCCACCGAAGTGTGAGACATAAAGACGGAATTGTGCACGAATTGGAATGTGGTACGTTCGGGTGCCAATACGCATAATGACCACATTTTCCTAGATATTCTTTTTCGGTTGCAAATTCATATATCATGTTACCTCTGCCAAGAACCGACATAGTTTTCCAATTATAGTTGGGTATGTGTTCACCTACCTTTGACGGATTTGTGTAGGGAACTTTAGTTTTCAATCCCCACTTCATTTCAAAGTTTTCCGAATAAAAATGAGAGTCTATGTCAACGAATGGACCAATTACCCATTGTCGATTGCTATCAAGGTGGTTCTGTACATTACTATAAAGTTTCCCTTCAAAGTTTGATTTCCACCTCAATACAATTGCAACCGAATCACGAAGCACTTGATATTTTGGGTGACGCATCGAATCGTAGATTGCATAATCACCTTCGTTCATCAGAATAACCGAGTCTGCTTGATACTTGACACGAATTTCTCCACTAATCAAAAAGATTGCCTCACACCAATCGTAACTTCTTCCCAACTTGGTTTGATTTCTCGTTTCTCCACGATGCCATTTACACCAACGCATATAAACGTTTTCCGTGCGTAGAAAACTAAGTTTGTCTTTGAATGGACCAAGCACCCACCCATCGTCACTCCAAATGGTTTCGAGGACACCAGATCTAATATCCGTGTATGATTTCATTATTGTGTTTGTTATTATATCACTTAACATCCGTGAATGTCAAACAGAATAATTATATGGAAAGGTCTTAAAATCACATTTTTGAGTTGATTTTTTTAACTCACTGAGTTATCATATGAACAATGATAATACCAAAACTCAAAAAAGACTTGATAATGGCACAACGAAGACTTATTTCGTTTATTAAGAAGCAAGAACATGAGGTTAACAAATATACAAATCCGATTGATCCTAAAAACATCCTTGAGTGTCCGAAGGGGTTTATGTATTCGAACTTTGCGTATATGCACGATTCGGAACTGACGGACAGGGTTTATCAGATTATATACGATACGTTCTATACACAACCAACACAAATTTTAATTAGGGGAAATTCTACCAAGGAATATCAAAAACGTACTCAAAAGAATAAAGGTCGTTGGAATGAAGGTCGTGAGTTCATTGAATTGGATAAGATTGTATTTGAAGATTCTGATGTTGGTGACGGGTTAAGGACTCTTGAAAAAAGAATTGTATCTGAAACGCAACATGAAGTAGATGACGTGCTGAACGAAATAACGACTAAATATGAATCGTGCATCGGTGCAGATGTGGATGTTAAAGGAAAATTTCGCACAATTAAGCAAATGAAGTTCACCGGATTCGGAGTTACGAATGCACCTCTTAATTATGATGAGAGACGTGTGGGTATTTTATTTTTAGATCAAGACGAAAACGAAATAGTGATGTATGACACAAAACGAATAAGGGCAATTTGGAGTTGAAATCAAAAGCAGAAATATTTCAAGGTATAATAAAAGATGTCAGAGAAGAACATCGTTTGTTGTGTGTGGATATGCTCGAAAGGATACGAGAACTTGAAAAACCATTTATAGGAATGCGGATTGCTTTCAGAAAACCAAGAGTAAAAAACAGAACATACAAAATATCTGGTCTTGAACTCAATAAGTTTACTTTGCTTCCTGCAAACTCACGCAAGAAAACATCAACGGGGTTCATCGCAGTGCGAACCAATGCTTCGTTTTTTGGATATGCGTTATCTAAGGTTAAATTGGATTTCGTTAAAATGCAAAAAGATGGATTTGACGAGGAATTGCTCAGACTTGAAAGAAAACTACACGAAGAGTTTTCCAATAAAACACGATGTATGATGATGTCAACCACCTGTGCATTGGCAGCCCATAAAATCCTTTATCGTGATGCGGATTTCTATTTGGCATCAAAGGGGTACAGAGTTAGCAATCTTCATTCATCGTCACGACACCAAGGAACGGTTATCGGAATAGAGTATAATCCCCAACTGGCGGAAATCATAACAAAGGTTGAAACTACCATGCGGGCAAAACATACTATTGACAACGAAACTCACATCGTTAATATTTGGGATTGATTATGAAGGCAATTTTTGGAATGCACAAGGGTGAGTTCGGTGATGTTCAGTTTTCTGAACTTGTTGAGGAACAACTTTATCGTGTTAGTGTTTCATGTGGAGACGAACGTTGGGTAAACCCAAAGCTCAGTAAATGGAAAGGTCATTTGATATTGTGGGTACGTCAGAAAAATGACCAAGGATACTTTCCAAGAAAAGGTTGGGGGTTCAATTTGTTGTTTCAACCCGAGACGGAACAAGAAAAGAAAATGCTTTACGAATATCAATGGACATACTCTCCTGCTCCAAACGTTATTTCGTATTTGATAACTCCACAATGGCCAAACAAAGTTGAACCAGATTTTATATGGGAAAAGGTGCGGAATAGTAAACTATATTCTTCTATCATCTCAGATTATCAAGATGATTTGAAGGTGGAGATGAAAGCAAAGGCAAAAGAAAATGAAACACACCGAAAAACACTTGAACAATTTGTACCTGAGCAAGTAGATGTGGTTATCCCAGAGAGTGACTACGATCCAATGTTTGATGGAGAAGATTTGCCATCACACGAAGAACTTCAGGCGGAATTTAATGTTGACGAAGATTAAAAAAATTGAAATAATAATAAACATGAAAATTAATTTAGACGATAGACTGGTGGAGGAACTTGATTCTCTTTTTGAAAACGAACGGAAGACACAAACCGAATGGGATGTGTGTATTGAAGATATTGTGGAGGAATTTATTGCAAGGCAGAACGACACATGGTACAAAGACAACTATGTTGAAGAGGAAGAAGGTCCGGATGAGGTTTATTTTGACCTTAGAGTTGTAGATGCTTCGTGTAATGGCAACAACGGACACCTCAATGGAACTTTAACTCAACCACCATTCAAGAAGAATAACAATTTGCAAAATCGGTTAAACGACAAGTAAATGGTGGACGTGTCATTCGTGACATCCCTAAAGTGGTTGCATTCATGCAACCACTTTTTTTTGAACTTTTCTGAAATTGTTAATAACTTTTTCTTGCAAATGTCCCGAATATGATTCATTGTATATACATCATGTTAATCATGCCAAAAACAAAGTGTCGAGTGGTTAAATCCTAGTCGGAAGTCAAACCGGCATCGTCCCGAACACTTGGATAAACATGTAGACCCCCTTTCCCCAAAGGGGGTCATTTTTATAAATAATGCTTGACTTTTTATAATAATTTTGGTAAAGTACTTGTATTGAGAGTGAGGAAAGAGAGAATTAATTTTATGACAGAAAACGAAACATACGAAGATTATATTAACGACAACGAATTGCGGTTGGAGATTGCCGGTTTAATTCGGTACATTGGAGAAGTGGGTGGAGAGAGTTCCTACATTTTGACTTCCTTTGGACGGACTTTGGAAAGCAACGACACTTCAGAGTTGGTTGACAACCACATTCATCGGATGGTGTTCGGAACGAACTCATAAAAAATGGATTCACACAATTTTTCAGATACGATTGAAGTTCCTAATTGTGGAACATATCAACTAATCAAAATAGAAAACCAAGGAGTGCCGACTCGGGAAACTGCAATTTACGAACGGATTGAATGGGATGCACTTGCTCCTTGGATTGTCAAGATACGGACAAAGCAAAAGCAAGATTGTCGCACTTTTTAGTTGACTTTTTATAATAAATTTGGTAAAGTACTTGTATTGAGAGTGAGTTAAGGATAGATAACTTAAAACGAGAAAAATTATGACAAAGAACGAAGCAGTTGAATATGTCCAAAATAACGTAATAGTTCTTCCTCCGTTTGGTGGAAGTTCTGATTCAGATTGGGCAACTGCACCTTACGCAGTCACCTATGAAGATGAAACGTTTTGGGGAAAGTCATACATGGATTTGGTAAATAAGATTTTGGATTTTGTAAACGGATAACACATGACAAGAAAAGAAGAAATATTCGCAACTGAAAAGTTGACCGAGAATCAAAGGTCGGTCATCGCAGGAATTGATGGAGACGGAAAGGAAACTTTCTTTCACACGACTACATGGGGAACTGAAGCAACTCCTGATCCTGAGGGTGGTTATGGTGGGGTCACTCATGTATCTGCAATTCGTGGTCTTGAAGCAAGAGGTTTGATTACCGCATTTCATATGTGGAGAGGTGCGATTTGCAAGTTGGTTCTGAACGGATAAGATGTCATATTACACACACTTTAATTTTTCAGAACGTCCCGACTCGGTGGAGATTGGAAACGGAGCAGGTCAATTCCTCTCTGCTTTCAAAGGAGATGAGTTTGTTTCCCATTACGAGAATTTGTCGGAAGCAGATAAGAATCGTTTGACTTCAATTTACATCACAAGGTATGCAAAGAGTGGACGTTACATGACGTCAAAGATTGCATCTCTTTGGGAAAAGGAAAACGGAACATTTAACGAAGTTTACGTGTCATTGAAAAGGCACATCAAACAAATCAACGAAATCAACGGATAAGATTATGACACTCGACGAGCTAATTAAAGAGATTCAAAACCGGTTGTGGGCTGAAGGTGGAGGTGAGGTTGTAATTACTCACAACTCCTCCACCGTTAAACTAGAAGAAGAATTAACAAACAGAGAAAGAGAAGAAAATGAATATTGAAGTAATTGAAAATATAAACACGTTCACGGGAACGATTCCAATGGGTGAGGACTTGGTTGTCTTTGAAAAGGGTGACCCCGAATCGGCATTGGTTCTTTACGGATTTGACGAGATTGGAATGTTTGATTCCGATTTCAAGAACCCCACTTATGGGTTCACTACCAACAACGCACCGACTACTCTCGGTGAAAAGGGAAGTGTTGCTTTTGCAATGGAAACTTTTGCGGAACTTGGCAATGGTGTGAATCTCGGAGACGTATTGTGAAAGTCGGAGACAAATACAATTTAAAAGGATTTGGTCGGATAACCATAAAATCACTTGACGATGAAATGGTTGTAGTATCAGGTGGTGGTTTAGATTTGACAATCAAGAAAATCAGACTATTATCAATGGGTAAAAGATTATGAGCAATTACGTATTTAATGGAAAGGATATGTTGGACGACGAGGTAACACATCCATTTGCAGGAATTACAGGAACTCTTGTTGACCAAGGAGCAATGTCCGAGGCAGGTTACGATGGTTTGATTGCTCTTAATACTACTTTTAAGGATTTGGCAAACACCATGACCGAACAAAGTGGTGGTCAATATACTTTCACGGAACAAGAAGTTGCAGAGTTGTATTCTCCTGATAACTTCGGATTTGATAAAACTCAAAGCATGATTGTTGCAGGACGACCTGTGACGGAAGTCAACGTCAAGGTTGAGTTGTTTCCTTTGTAATTTAGTGTCCATGTGATATTTATATCACGATGGGATTTGATTACACTTATGATCACAAAAATTTGCTTTTGACCGAACTATCGTTTTGGGAAGATTGGTTTAAAACACAAGGTGGTAAATGGAATGGTGACTACCTAAATAGAACAAACAACAACTCTGAAATAGATAAAAATTGTTGGTTTATGTCGGATGTATCTATTGATGATAAAATATTGGATGTTGGTTGTGGACCAATACCCAAGTATGGATTCAAATTGAACGGTGTAAAACTAAATATAATCGGAACAGACCCACTTGCTGATAGATTTAATAAACTACTTGAAAAGTATACACCTGATGTGGAATTTAGAGGAATGTGCGTGAGTGGTGAAAATTTATTGGATTCCTTCTCCGATGCAGAGTTTGACAAAGTGTTTAGCATAAATGCAATTGATCATTCACACAATCCGATTTTATGTATTCAGAATATGATTAAAGTTTGTAAGAAAACTGGAATTGTAAAAATCAATGTTTATAAAAATGAAGGAAAGCATGAACGATATCATGGCCTTCACAAGTGGAATTTTACTGTAGAGCGTGGTAAACTGAAATTGTGGAATTGTGATGGAAATGCGTTCATTGAAGACCATATTGATTGTCAGGATATTCAGTCTAATTTAAATGGTCGTTCGGTTAACATACAAATAAAACCATAGGTTAATTAGATTTGACATATTCCATTCGGTGATTTACTATATACCGAATATGGAAATTCAAAATAATGTTTACTTACCACTTCCACACGTTTATGAACGTGAAGGCAGACAAGAACGAGCATGGGACATTTATAGTCGGTTGTTGAGAGATAGAATTATCTTCATCGGAACGCAAATTGATTCGTATGTAACCAACTCCATTATTGCACAACTTTTGTTTTTGCAAATGGAAGATCCCAAGAAGGATGTTCACGTATACATCAATTCACCTGGAGGAAGTGTTTCAGATGGAATGGCAATTTACGACACGTTGAAGTTTATGGAATGTGACGTTACTACCTACTGCATCGGAATGGCTGCAAGCATGGGAGCAGTTTTGCTTGCAAGTGGAACAAAGGGAAAACGATTCGCACTTCCGAATAGTCGCGTTATGATCCACCAACCAAGTGGTGGCGCACAAGGACAAGCAAGTGACATCAGTATTTCAGCAAAAGAGATTCTTCGTTGGAGACAAATTCTCAATCAAGTTCTTGCAGAACGAAGTGGACAACCTTACGACAAGATTGAAAAGGATACGGACAGAGATTATTACATGACTGCATATGAGGCAAAGGAATATGGACTCATTGACGAAGTTGTGGAACGTAAATCGGAATCAGTCAAATGAACAAAAAGAGCAAATTAAGCATTCAGGAACAAATTCAAGTTTTGGAAGAAACCATTGAATGGTACGAAGCACAAATTCTTCCACATGATTGTGGTTGGATGAAAACAACCATAAGTGGTATCCAAAACAGAATCAAGGACTTGCAACGTCAACTTCCGCCGAGACCAAACATCCATTTGTAAAAATATAGCTTGACTTTTTATAGCCTATATGGTAAAGTATGGGTATGATTGAGAGAGTTAAGACGTGGATTAAGTATCATGCCAGGTGGCAAAGTGGATTCCTTATTTCGTTTCCATGTATGTGGTTGTTTGGTGAACTTTGGGACTGGCCTCTTTGGGCAAGTATCATCGGATTTCAGTTTATCGGTGCTTTGATTTATTATCCGATTGACAACAAGATTTTCGCAAAAAAGAATGCGATTTCGGGAGTTTAGTGTTGACTTTTTATAATAAATTTAGTAGAGTATACGTATTGAGAGTGAGAAAGGATTTTATTAAAATATGAGTTTGTTAAAAGATTTGCATAGTTCGTTTTGGATGGATGACGATGGATGGGATGATAGTTTCCTTGTTGATAATTCCAATCAAGAACGTAAAGGTGGTTTGGACTATGGTCAACTTATCAAGTTGTCGGCAAGACGTCGTGCGATTGCCAACTTCGTTAGCATTTTAACTGGTGAGAATATTCCGGTTGAATTTAGTTCACGTGCAGGAGAAAATTATACCGATGGTAAGAAGGTGGTTATTTCTGCCGATGCCAAGAACGAAACATTTGATTCCGACGTTGGGTTGGCACTTCACGAAGCATCTCACATTTTGTTGAGTCAATTTGAAGTTTTGGAACGGATTATCGGAACTTCCGAATCCCACTATAAAGAAGACAGATTTCCAATTTTGCGTGATGATTTTGTTACAAAAAATGATGCGGAAGAGAAGTTGTTGAAATTTATTCAGTCGGTTGTTGAAAACGAAGACATTAAAAATCAACTCAATCAACTCGGACGTCTCAAGTTTCAAAGGCAAATGCTTTTGTTTACCAAGGATATGTGGAACTGGGTTGAAGATAGACGGATTGACCACTATGTATTCACCAATGCTCCTGGGTATCGTGAATACTACATAGCACTTTACGACAAGTATTTCCGCACTAAGGAAATTTCCAAGGCACTTGAGAGTGACGAATACAAGGAAGAAACCCTTGCAAGTTATAGTATGCGAGTTGTCAACTTGCTTAACGAGTCACGTGACTTGGACGCACTGAAGGGACTTCGTGACATCATTGACGTCCTTGATTTGAATAATGTTTCACGGTTGCAAAGTTCGTATGATGCACTTTCGGTTGCAGTTGACGTGTCTGAAATTATTTTCAATAACATTGATTGGAATCAGCAAATGGAAGAAACCAAAAATGGTGAACCTTCTGAGGGAGATTCCGATACCAATTTTAACAATAACGATTTTAATGATCCCCCGGAGTCTGATGACAAGTCTTCTGATTCTGGTGATTCCGATGGAAATGAATCCAATGATGGAAACAAGTCCGATGAAGATGGTAACGAAAGTGATTCGTCAAGTGGAAGTGAGTCTGATGAAGATGGTGACGAAAATGGTTCTTCTGCTTCGGATGATGGTGACGAAAACTCCTCGGAAAATCAAGATGGTGAGGGAGAAGATTCTGACAAGGAGTCTGATAAGAATATGTTGAGCAAGACCATGAAGAAGAGAGTTGAAAATCAACTCCAAAAGCAAAAGGAATTCATGGAGGGTGAAACCAAGAAAAAGAAGGCATCCAAGAAAGACCAAGAAGCAATGAAGGCTGCCGATCAAAGTGGTTCTGAGATTGTTCAAGTGGGTAAGGATGTGGTTCCTGAAGATAGGTATACTACCAAGGCACGTAGTGTTGATTGTATTTTGGTGAAGAATCTTACCAAGGAACTTATTGAGAGTTCGGAATTTCCAATGAAGACACAACGATATGAAAACTTTTCCAAGGAAAGTGTCGAAAAGGGAATTACGATGGGAACGATGCTTGGAAAGAAGTTGAAGATTCGTAGTGAAGTTCGTGAACTCAAAACTATGCGTCAACGCACCGGAAGAATTGAAAGAAGGTTAATCAATGAACTTGGTTACGGAATGGAAAACGTGTTTGGTCATGTTGAAATCAGCAAGTATAAGAAGGCAATGCTTTATATCAGCATTGATGCTTCTTCAAGTATGTTCAGTGGAAGTTATGCAAAAAAGGATAGCAAGTGGCATCGCACCATGACTGCAACGGTTGCAATGGCAAAGGCCGCAAGCATGATTGACAATCTTGACATTCGCATTGATTTCCGAGCAACCAAGGGTAATTTTCCTTATGTTGTAATTGCATATGATTCGGTCAAGGATTCGTTTGCCAAGTTGAGAACTTTGTTCCCACTACTTTCACCTTGTGGTTATACACCGGAAGGATTGTGCTTTGAAGCACTTGGCAAGACATTTCTTCCAGCAACTACCGAACGTGACGTTTACTTCGTGAACATTTCAGATGGTCAACCTTACTTTGAGACAAAGGGAGCAAACGGATTTAGTTATAGTGGACACGACGCCGCAACCCACACCAAGAAGCAAGTTGATGCTTTGCGTAAGAAGGGTATTTTGGTTTCAAGTTACTATGTGGAAGATAATAGTGGTTCACTTTATCGTGATAGATACATCCATGCGTTCAAGAGAATGTATGGTCAGGATGCTCAGTTCATCAACGTTTCCAACGTACATGAAATTGCCAAGACGATGAATGGAAAGTTTCTTCAAAAAAGTGTAAATTGAGTGTTGACTTTTTATAATAAATTTGGTAAAGTATACGGACAATGAGTGATAAAGAGAAATTGAATTGGCAACCGATCCCGAGTTTGAAATCTGAGCAGATTGATGATCTGTTCAAAAACCTTTATGGGATTGACAGGAAAGCATCCATCACCAACTGCACTTGCGTTTCGTGTGGTGCGGAGAATATCACGGAGGAATCTTTCCGGGATGATCTTTCCCTGAGGGAGTTCCATATCTCGGGTCTTTGCCAAGATTGCCAAGACAAGGTGTTTGGAACGGATGAAGAAAGTGAAGATAACGCTTGACTTTTTATAGAAATTTTTATAGTATATTAAACATAAACTGAGAGAATAACAAAATTAAAAAAAAATATGAGTGAGATTATTGCAAAGGTAGAGAAAAAGAAAACACGTTTCAAGGCATTTGATGTTGACGGAAACATAGTTGATGGGATTTCCGCAAGTATGCGGCGCAAGGCATTTGAAAAAAACAAGGCACTTCAACGTGCGATTGGCAAAACGGGACGTCCCTTTTGGAGATTGGTCAGCATTGAGGAATTTACTTCGGTAGATACCAAGTCTGCTCCTACCACCGAACGTGATGAAGCAAGTATGGAAATCAATGAGATTCCGGAGAAGCACACTGAAATCGTGGACTTCATCAAGAATTGCTATTCCATCAAACCCACGAAATTGTTTATGAGTGAAACCAAGTGGAAGTATTTGGTTCGTTCAGCAGTACGTGGCAAGAACGTCATGATGACGGGAAACTCCGGTTGTGGTAAGACTCTTGCAAGTAAGACTCTTGCAGAAGTTCTTGACCGTCCTTTCTTTTACTTTAACCTCGGAGCAACGCAAGACCCCCGTTCGTCTTTGATTGGAAATACCCACTTCAAGAAGGACACCGGAACGGTGTTCTCCGAAAGTTCCTTTATTAAGGCAATTCGGACTCCTAACTCAATCATTCTTCTTGATGAGTTGTCAAGAGCACACCCCGATGCGTGGAACATTCTTATGACTCCACTAGATCCCCTTCAAAGGTATGTTCGGTTGGACGAATCGGAAGATTCCGAAGTTGTTCCTGTTGCGGATGGAGTAACCTTCGTTGCTACTGCAAACGTTGGTAACGAATACACTTCCACTCGGGTGATGGACAGAGCATTGCTTGACCGATTTGTTACCGTGGAAATGGATGAACTTGATTATGAAGAAGAAGTTTCTCTTCTCAAGTTGCTCTACCCAGATGCAGACGTCAATATGCTTGGTGTAATTTCCGAAATTACCACCGAAACTCGCAAGGTCGTCCGTCATTCGGATTCTAAGATTACGGATTCTCTTTCTACCCGGAGTGCGGTGGAAATGGCAGGACTTGCGTATGATGGTTTTGAATTGGTTGAAATTGCAGAGGCTGCGATTTACCCTCACTTTTCTGCCGATGGTGGTGTAGACTCCGAACGGAGTTACATGAAACAGGTGGTTCAGAAGTATGTTGTTGACGAGAATACCCCTGATGATCTCATTAGCATCAAACCCCCGGAAGACGGAAATGCGTCACTACCACCGTATTGATTGAATTTCTCTCAAATCCGACGAAAAAACTAAGTAGTCGGTTCTCTCATGGTGGGACTCCTTCTCTCTCAGGAGTCCCACCTTTTTTTGTCTTGATTTTATTGAATAACAATTTATAGTTATATTAAATGAAAACGGTAAACGCAATAAACGTATCTCAATATAAGAAACTTCCCAAATCAGAACGAGAAGTTTTTGGTTTTTGGTATCGTTTGCCCCGTCTGTATGAAGTTGGTGGTCCCCGATTTGAAGAGTATTGGAAAGAGAATTATCCAATTCAATTCAGAGTGCGTGAGGGAACTGAAAATCTTTTGATTTCATTGTCTATATTGAAAGATAAGATCAGAGACAATGTTTGGAGACGATTTTTCCCTCAAAATAAATGGGCAAGAAAAGTTGTGCCGGTTACTTGGTGTGACAAACCGGAACTCATTCAAGAGTTTCTGTTTGCGTGTGTAATTGATTTTGTAGAAAACGAACCTGCTAACCAAGTTGATTGGGATTCATCCGATGAACATAAAAGTGCGTGGAAACGCATTTCTGCTTGTTATGAGTTTGCAAGTAAGACACTTCCCATGAATCGCAAGAGAATAGATGAATTGACAACCGAGATGTACGGAAAGTCTACACTTGAGGATTTGCTTGCGGAAGATGAAAAGCATGAGAAATATGATGAGCTCACGGAACTGGAAAACCAAACCGAGGAGGAAACTCAATTTTATCTGCAAGAGATCACGGAACTTAGAAATTATCTTTGGACATAAGCCATTTAGTTGATCTTTTTTCTTGACTTTTTATAAGAATTTTGGTAGTATTCTTGTATTGAGAGTGAGTTAAGGATAATTAACTAAAAAAGAGAGATTATGGCAAAAATATACAAAGACGGTAAGTTCTTCAAATACTACAAGGAAAGTTGGTTCAATCCTATTGGTATGACCGATGACGGATATTACATCCACGTGCCTTCCGAGGATATATGTGACGAATACAAAATTGTCAAGGAACATGGACGTTTGAAGGCATTTCACCCATCGTCCAAGTGGGCAAGGCATCCTGGGGAAATTGAACCTGCTGGATTGTTCGTCACCAAGAATTTCACCGGTCGTTGGTACTACATTGATACCGAGATTACCGACAAAGAACGTGCCAACAAGGAAAATTGGATGTCGGAGAATATACGCAGACGTGAAGAAGCAAAACTTCGCAAAGAAGAAAACATCAAAAAGTGGAAAGCAAAAAGTTCTTTTCAAGGTGAAGTTGGTGATTCTCTTGAATTGGAACTTTCCATTATGTTTCAGAGCAGTTTTCCCACTAACTGGGGAACGGGTCACATTACCACTCTTAAGGACGAGAATGCAAACGTCTACGTCATTTGGAGAGAATTTTGGGACAACGAAACTGATGAACCTATGACCAAGGGAACTAAGGTCAAGGGAACTTTTAAGGTCAAGGGTCACAATGAACGGAATGACCAAAAGCAAACCGTCCTTCAAAACAAGATTGATAACCTTGAATTTTCAGATGCCGAGAGTTGAAAAAAACTTCACTAAAACGCATTTAGGTGTTGACTTTTTATAACAATTTTGGTAGAGTACTTGTATTGAGAGTGAGATTAGAGAGAGTTAAAAAAAACTAAAATAGAGAGAAAAATTATGCCATTATTTACACCAGTTTATTCCGACACCCGTGATGGGGGTCATGCTGAAATCCTTGAAACCAAGGAAACTTACGTAGGAAAGGTTTTGGAAACCTACGAAGAAAACGGATATCACGATTCCGACTTTTATGCAGTTGTTTGGGATGACGAAACCAATTGCCTTCGTCACAAACTTTATGCAACCACTCGGTTCTATTCCAATGGGTATGGAGCAAAGATTGATGCAACTGAAGAAGTTGTTGCCAAGGCAACTGCCGAACGCAAGGAAAGGTTCTTGCAGTCCGAAATTGAAAAGGACGAAGAAAAGGCAAAGACGGTTGCCAAGGGAAAGAAGGTTGAAGTCGTTAGTGGTCGCAAGAACCGTGGTGCAATCGGTGAAGTCTTTTGGGTTGGAAATCCGGAAAAGTTCTCCTACTACTCCAAGGAACATCGTTCGGTTGGAATCAAGTTGAATGACGAACGTGACGATAACGGAAAGTTTAAGAACGTTGTCTTTGCCTATGACTACAATTGCGGTGTCATCAACTACGAGTCGTATTTGACTGACGCAAAGCACCTTGAGGAAATTGCAACCAACAAGGCAAATTCCTATTCCTACTCTTACCCCGTCCCTGGAACAACTCGGTAATTTTAAATCAAAACAAATAGAAAAATGAAAAAAGAACACAAGACAACCTTACTAATTGTAATGTCACTACTAACTCTCTTTGCATTAACTGCATGGGTTATTAAGGACTCATTGGAGTCCCACGAAGAACTTAAGGCAAGCAAAGAACAAGGAATTCCGAGTAGGTCAATATATGTTGACAACTCCAAGATCCACACAACGGTGGACATTGTTGAAATTGATGGAGTAGAATATCTCATCGCATCAACGAGTCGTGGAGTAAGTATTTGCAGGAAGTAAATAGAAAAATGAGTATTATAATAAGTTCGCCAGTAGAAAATCAATCGTTTGCTACAGACGAGGAACTTTCATTAGAACCAACAAAGGTAACTTTTGAGAAAATCTCACGGAAGGTAACTTTTAGTGGTGATTACCTTGTTCAAGTCAGTGGAACTGAGTACCACGTTGTTGGTGAGGACATTAACCCATATGAAACCGACTTTATGGTTCGGTTCACGGGTGGTCGTGGTACGGGTGTTAAAAGTGTGAGTCTGGTGATTGGTGAAGAAGATGATTCGGCTGCAGACACTGAAATTGTTTTCGAGGATTTAATCGTTGAACCTTTATACTCCGTTAGTGGGGGATACACTTCTCAATGTGCTAAAAAAGAAGTGGAAGTTGTAATGACCACTCTGCGTGAGTCTTTGCGGAACTATGAAGATGGAAGTCGTTCGGTTGTGGATACGACACGCACTCCATATTAAAAATTTTAATCAAACGAAGGGAATACTGAAATGAATATGGTGGAAATACTAAACAACGTAGATGACGTTTTAATTTTAATACCTTGGATGGTTCTTTACGGATCAATGTTTTTTTCCAAGACCAACGAAACGGATTTGTTTGCACCCGTCTATGCGGAGGATGAATAATATGACAAACAATACAAAAGACATTCCATACGTGCTTGTTCAGCACAACACCACGGGTAAAGCATTTTCTCTGAGTCGTGGGTATCGTCTGATGAACAATGATGTACCGTTGCCGGTCAAGTTGTGGATGATTACGAACAATGTTCAGGCAGACGAAGGTTGGTTGCCTACGATGGATCACCAATTACCTTTGTGGACGAAGGGAATGAAGGAAGGTGAATTTACTGCATATTGGATTGATTACGATAAGCATTATCAGCAATTGGTAGTTGGAAATGACGGGTGATAAATTTTCGGAAATTATATCTGACCTACTGCGGGTCGAAAGTCAATTTCGTAGAAATGGGTTTGATAAAGAGATGGGAAAGGATCCTGCTTTATTCGTAGCACTTGCAAATACGTTGATTTGTGTCGTTGATGATTTGAATATAATATACAATAAACAATCTAGTGTAATTGAGAATGAGGTTTCTAGACGAGTGGCAGAAGAACTTGACAAGCATAAATCAAGTGTAAAGGTAGTAGTACCAAAACGCACATCAAAAAAAATAAAATTGAAGGTAAAGAAATGAGCAAACGAGAAGATATTTTACGAGAGTTGGTGGATGTGTTGAGTGAGAAAGGTCTCGGCGAAGTTTACGGAATCATAGAAGGAATTTCACCCGACAACAAATACCGGAACGCAACCTTTTGTCAAGCAAGAGTTACGGATGGAGAAGTGAGAGTTTATGGTCCCAAGTTTATTCAAGTGAAGTGGACAACTGCAAATCGTTCACTTCCACACCAAGGTTCGGAAATCTTTAATTCGGTGGAAGACGCAACTAATTTTATCAAGAATACTTTTTAACCCAAACATAAACAATACAAAATAGAGAGATATAGATATGAATAAGGAAATGATTGAACAACTGAAGGAACAACTCAAGGGTCTTAGTGCCGAAGAAAGAATGCTTGCTTTGATGGTTGCACTTGCGAATGGTGTTTCCAAGGAGAAGGTTTAATGAACTTTAAGACGCACAACGATAAAGAAATCAACGTCAACGGAACGAGTTTTAAGGGAGAGATTTTCGTAACATTTGAAAAACTTTTAAAAGTGTTCGGAACTCCCATTGGTGCGTCAAGTGATGGCAAGGTGGATGTTGAGTGGAACATAGAGTTTGGTAATGGTGTAATTGCTACGATTTACAATTGGAAGAATGGTCCTGCAAGTATGGGAGAAGATGGAACTAACCCAGTGGACATCACGACTTGGCACATCGGTGGAAAGAATCAACATTCGGTGTGGGAAGTTGAAGAATATTTAAAATCCAATAATTGATTTTTTGAGAATTTTACTCAATTTTTTAACTCCACCAAAGGTGACTTTATTGAGTTTTTCCGTATAATAGTTTTAGAAGTATATTAAGTTATGTGAAGTTTTTCATAATTTTGTAGAAAATTGTGGAAAATATATATTTATTATGTATTGAATATTAAAGACAAAATTGTAGATAAAATAACGACGTTTATTGCATATGCGTTGTTACCAATTACATACCCACTTATGATGTGGAGGATGCGAGATAAATCAAAGAAACGAAAATAAGTTTGAATATGATTAAGTTAAAAGAACTTTTATACGAAACATCTGATATACCTTCGGTAGATGGTGCTGGACAATTATGGCCTTTTGCTGAAAAAGCAACTTATGCAAAAGACTGGGAGTCCTCACGAATGGAGGATTTATTTGGAGGTTCTTTGTTGGGTATGGAACGTGGGAAGGACGATGAACTTGCATACATTACGTCAATTGAAGATGTGGACGATTTTGCAAGTCATAAACCGGCGGGTAACGCAGGTGAGCATTGGCATGAGGATGCCAATGCAAATATATTGGGAGATTGGGAGTTTGTTAAGTATATGTTCGATATGGATAATGTTGATAGAGTTGCCTCGGATGAACCTATGGACACACCATCCGAGGTGGAATCTGCAACTGACAGAGGTATTTAATGACCATAAAGCAATTGAAATTATTGATTCGTGGTGAACTTGTCGAACGTGTGATAACTCACATGGTTGGGGATGATAAACATCCCTCTGATGATGATCAAATTTCGGACAAACCAAAACGAAGTCGCACATCAAAACGAATTGCAGGTAGAACTTCGTGGAGTGTACTTCCCGAATCTTCCGATTAAATCAACTATTTGACATAAAAATGTAGTAATATGAATTTAAATGCGCTTTTTATGTTGACTTTTTATAATATTTGTGGTAATCTATGATAGTAAAATGAGATTAAGAATTGGTATATTATTCCTCTCCATTTCCACAGCTACATTTGCTGGGGTGGTTAAAATTAACGATTCAAAACTTCGTCCCTGGACAAATTTTGAAAATAACATAATTCACGGAACACTGGTGAAATATGATAGTGTTCGGAACTCTGCATATATCAGAAGGTCTCCGAACTCAGGTGCATCCTTTTGGTATCCGATAAATCGTCTTTGTGTGGATGACAAGAATTATATTTTAAATTCGGTTTCCGATATTGAGAATCGTCTTCCAGATGGATTGTACGATGAGGGAAAATATGAGACTCTTGTCCGAAAGAGTGATTGGAATTGGTACGACTTGAAATACTTTAAAATGGATGATCCCGTAACTCTTACACGAACGAGTCATTTGAAATATGTTAATAAAACTGGTAGCAAGGCATTGGTTGCAACTGATGTGAAGGTTGATTATATTGGAAATTATTATAAGTTTATTCCAAGAGGTAAGTATCGGTTGCCGGTGAATTATGGTAAATCTGCAACAAACTTGATTTACTTATTGCATTCGTATGGAGTGTCCAAACGGGATCTTGCCAAACTCAAATGGTTTTTTTCTGCGGAAGATGTCATGAAAAATCCTACAAAGATATTATCTGCATATGGATTTGAGCATTATGTTGGTTCATATAATCCAAGACGAGTCAAGTCATATATTGATATGGGACTTCCTTTATTGGCAGTTTGGACTGAAAGTTTGAAAGGAAATACGGCATTAAGGTACTTAAATTTATATCATCTTGATCCTGTGAAGGAGAGTGAATATTCACGTAATATTGAATTGAGGAAGGTTCATTATTTAAAACTCCTCGGAAAATAGTACATAAACATTGAAATTTAATATTTATAAAAAATGACAAAGAAAAAAAGAGAATTGGAGATTGGTGATAACGTAAAGGAAATTAAAGGAACCCGAGGTGCAAAGAAACGTTTCGGTGAAATTTTATTGTTCCTCCATGACAATCCAGGAGACCCAAACGTGGAGTGTGCTGAAGTTGACCCAAAGGAACTTACACCTATTACTGATGCGTTCGGTAATCTTAAAAAGTTTAAGGCAAAACGAAGTAACTTGAAACATTATGTACCACGGAAGAATCTTTTTAAGAAAGAAACATTTGATGTGGGGAAGTGTGTTGTATGTAAAAGTGGTTCTCGTATTCGGTATGGGAGAATCATGGGTTACCTCAATCAAGAAGAAGGATTATATCCACATTCGTATGACAAGGGTGAGTACAATGGCCATGATTTATTGGAATGTGTTCAGATTGATCCAAAACCTGGATTACACAGATTGTTAGAAGCAGACGGAACACCAAAGAAGTTTGTGGGTTACCCCGACAAGTGTAAATTAGTTAAGGTGCTTGATACGGATGCTCAGGGAAACCCAACCACAAAACTTCGGTTGGACATTCCACAGGACGATGACGAGTAGCAACGATTTCATTTTGACAATTGATCAAGGCACGACAAGTTCACGTGCCATTCTCTTTGATTCGTGTGGAACTCCCGTTAAAACCGCACAAGAGGAGTTCACTCAGATATTTCCGCAAGATGGGTGGGTGGAACATGATGCAAACGAGATATGGGAAACCACCAAGAAAGTCGTGGACTCCGTTGCAACCGATGAAGTTTCTTGTATTGGAATAACCAATCAACGGGAGACAACCGTTGTTTGGGACAGAAGCAATGGCAAACCAATTTACAATGCAATCGTGTGGCAAGACAGACGAACCGCACCGAGATGTGAGCAACTGACAAAAGACGGAAAGTCCACCGAGATTAAAAAACTCACGGGACTAGTAACCGATGCTTACTTTTCAGCAACCAAGATTGAGTGGATTCTTGACAATGTTGATGGTGCAAGAAAACGTGCGGAAAACGGAGAACTTGCGTTTGGTACGATTGACTCTTGGTTGTTGTGGAATCTTACCAAAGGTAAAGTTCATGCAACGGACGCAACCAATGCTTCAAGAACGATGTTGTATGATATTCGCGAATTGAAGTGGTCGGATTATCTTCTTGATTTGTTTAACGTACCGAAGTCAATGTTGCCTGATGTTCACGACAACGCATCCGACTTTGGAACAACCAAACTGAAGGGACGGAACGTTCCCATAACTGCAATGGTGGGTGACCAACAATCGTCATCCATTGGTCATAGATGCTTTGAAAAGGGAATGGTCAAAAGCACCTACGGAACAGGATGCTTCATGTTGATGAACATGGGTGATGAGATAATTCAGTCGGACAACCTATTGACTACGATAAATTACGTTGTGGACGGAAACCCAACTTATGCTCTAGAGGGAAGTATCTTTATTGCAGGTGCAGTCGTGCAATGGTTGCGTGATGGATTGAAGATTATTGAAAAGGCAAGTGATACCGAGGAACTTGCAAAGAAGGCAGACCCAACCCAAAAGGTTTATTTTGTCCCCGCATTTGTGGGTCTTGGTTCTCCTCATTGGGATCCCGAGGCAAGAGGTGCTATTTTCGGTTTGACGAGGAATACTACCTCCGCAGAAATTTGTCGGGCGGCATTGGAAAGTGTATGCTATCAGACCAAGGATTTGATGGACGCAATGGAGAATGATAGTGGGACGAGAATAACCCAAATAAGGGTTGACGGAGGAATGACTGACAATACCCTCATGGTGCAGTTTTTATGTGATTTGTTGGGTGTTTCGGTTAGTAAACCCACATTGACCGAGACAACTGCATTGGGTGCGACATACCTTGCTGGAATGAAACATGGCATCTTTGGGTCATTGAATGAGATTGCCACATACAAGTCCGATGAAAGAAATCATTATCCAATTAAATCAAGACAATTTGTGGAAGCAAAATATGCGGATTGGTGTGATGCGGTTTCCCGCACAAAAACCAAATAGGTATTAAATAGTTTTTATATCAATTATTTGTTTGAATTCTTTTGCAAACAAATATATATTTATTGTTATGGAAAATTCTAAATCTATAGTTGAACACGGTGTTCCTAAGCCTGAAAAGATGAAAATCGTCAAAGTTATGAGGGGTACTTCGTTCCTGAACTATCGTGATGGTCTTGAAAAGCAGGGAATGAAAGTGGAGTTTGAAACGAGTCCGTTTCCTTATTACAGGATTACACATCGCAAGTGGGGCAAGAATCCGGCCGGAAAGGAACGAGCAATATACATCACCAACAAAAAGAACGCAGGTGATGATGCGGAGTATATCAGCAACGATAACATTGCAATGGGTGAATTGCACGAAGCATTTTCAAACAAAGTTAAGAAAGAACAACTCAAGGAAATGGTTAGAGAAGTTCTTCAAGAAAAGTTCAAGGTAGGTGACAAGGTAAAGTTCAACGGAAATTACGATGGTGTGGTTGTAAAAGTTCATACGAGTGGTAAACTCAAAGGAATGATTGACGTCCAAAAGAAAGGTCGCACTTCAACGGTAACTCTTTCGGGAAACAATGAACGTGAAGTTCGTCTTGCAGAGGCAAAGCAACCAGACTTGAGCAAATACAAAACTAAGATGTTGACAGATTTGTATGCGGTTCTTGGTAAGGCCCCACTTCTCTTCCCGGTGTCTGTCGAGAAAATTCGTGCGGAATTGGTAAAACGCAAGGTTATAAAGAAGGAAGAGTTGACGGAAGAAATGCACGACTGCATTCAAGATTACATGGAGGTTCATGGTCTTTCTTATTCCGAAGCAATGAAGAAATGCAAAGGTTCTGTTTGGGATGAGAAAGGTGGAAAAAGTGGCAAACGTGGAAGGCGCATGAGACGAGAAGATATTTCAGAAGACGATGGTGCTAACATAAATGTCCACGCATTGACTAGAACCGAAATCCAACTCGCAATCGGTGCAATCAATTTCTTTGGCACGGGATCACATCCGTTTGCAGATGAAAAGGGACTTAAGTATTTCAAGGTTGATTATCTTGCGGACATCATTGCAAAGAACAAAAACAAGTTGGAAGCAACTGCAAGAAAGCATTTGGAAAAACTCGTAAAGAAACTTCAAAAGGCAACAAACGAAGAAACTATAAACGAGGGAGACGATTTGCGATTTGTAATTGACCAACTTTCAAACTCGATGGAATATTATGACGAAAAGGAATTTGTCAGTCATATGTCCAAGGAAACGAATTATGATGCAAACAACCTGAAAAAAGTTTTCAAAGCATATTGGAAAATCGGTGCAATGGATCGTTTTAAAATGGCAACCGACATTAACAAAACAAAGAAGTTTCTTGCCAAGTTTGGAATCAAGTAAAATGAAAATAACAAAAGCAGAACTAAAGAAGATTATTGGGGAAGAACTTAAACAACTGTCCGAATATGGGTGGAATGACCTTAAGGTTGGAGACTCGGTTACACTGAAGAACAATAAAAAGGCAAAGGTTGTCAAACTTGGTGGAAAGGGAAAAGGATTCCCAAGAAACTTTGTTAAGGTTAAACCAAGTTCGGGCAAAGAAGAAGTGGTTCTTATTGATGATCTGAAAGAATCTAAGCAAGTGTCTGAGGCAAAACCTCAAGATCTGAAGAAGGCAAAGCAGAAGTTAAACGAAACAATGAACAAACGACAAGGTGCAGAAGTTATCCAACAACTTGGAGGTGGTCGTTTCATCGCAATGACAGGTGCCAAAGACTTTTTTATTGGACCAAAGGGAGTTGTATTTAAAATCGGAAGAAATTCAAAAGGTGTCAATTACGTTAGAATCAATTTGAATAGCATGGACACTTACGATGTAGAATTTCTTTCGGTAAGAAACTACAAAGAGAAAGTCAAAAGCACTGCAAAAGGAATTTATGCGGATATGCTCCGTGATGTCTTTGAACAACACACAGGACTCAGAACATCGTTATGAAAATATCAAAAAGTAGATTAAAAGAAATTATTCGTGAAGAGATTGATAATTCCAATCTTGAAAAATTTCTTGTCCAAAAAAGAGTTAACCTAAAGGGTTGGAAACTTGAAGTGGAAGGTATGAGTGGAAGTTGGGGATGGCACAATTCGAAATATCCTGACTGCATAATTTATGCAACATTGGGTTGGGACGGTGAAGAAACAATACCGATTCAGGTGAATGACGAAGATGGAAATACTGTTTTTGAGAAGATTTTTAAATACAAACCAACGGGAAATGTGGTTACCGATTCAAAGGTATATCTGAAAACACTTCAAAAGTGGATTCCTAAAATAGAAAGTATACTTAAAAAGTAATTCATTATGAAAATAACAAAACAAAGAATCAAAGAAATCGTTCGGGAGGAACTTGCGGAACTTAGAAACATTTCCGAAGAAACAACTCTTACAGGAAAAGAAGTTGCAGATAAAATTAAAAACTCAAAAGACAAAGGTCATAAAATGTTTTTTGGTAAAAAGGCATTGGCTGCTATTGCAAAGAAAAGTAAATTAACTGCAAAGCAACTTGACCAAATGTTACCAGATTTTATTCCTGGTAATTTGATTCACGGGTTGTTTAATGAAAACATCAACGAATATGTTGATATCAATTTGTTGACCAAAAGATATCCACGAATTGTATCAGAAATGCGTCCACACGTATCCAAAGATTTGCCAGGTGCATCAATTTGGCAACACATTTCAGACCACTATGATTGGGAAGATTATCTTGGTAAAGGTGGAATGAGGGAACTTGAAAAGTCATTAAAGAAAATGAAACGAGTAAAACCTCAACAACTTGATCAAATGCTTCCTGGATATATTCCTGCTGATGAAATATACGATATTTTCAGAAACTCACTTGCAATAGGACCAACCGAATGAAAATAACAAAAGACCAACTTAAACAAATTGTTCGTGAGGAACTTGCTTCTATCACAGAAAACCGAAACAAGTTTTTCATTGTTGATCCAACCGGTATGCGTGGAGAACCTGCTTATTACAGAAGATTGGCAACAAACGATGATTCTCAATTTGAGTTTTCAACTCTGTGGGGTGCAACTGGATTTGATAGCAAAGGAAGTGCAAATACTACAATGAGACGGATCAAAAACTCTTCATCAAAATATAAAAGAGCAACATTGAAGGTATTGCGTGGTGATGAACTTCACGAAGACGTTGATGAAAATCGTGCATTAGACAATGCTATTGCCAATCGTGATGCCAACAGAGCAAATCGTAAAGGAATTGAGCGATATGAAGATTTGCGTTATGGCATATATAAAATACTCAGTAAAGTATCCAAGAACAACAAAGTAAAAGGATATTCAGGTGAATTAACTCACGCATTTGTTGATTTACTTTGGGCAGTTGAAACTGATCGTCTTGCAGTTGGTGAAATTTTTAATGGATTTAACAAAATTAAAAGTAAGATTTCTAAGAAGTGAAAATAACCAAAAGCAAGTTGAAGCAAATTGTTCGTGAAGAACTTGAAACATTGAACGAAGATCAATACGGAGATGTTTCGTTTTCTCGTAGAAAACTTAAACTTGCACATGAAGATGCAGAATGTATATTACATTGTTTGGCAGATAAAGCAGAGAATGAAGAACTTCCTAACTGGTGGATTGATAAAGTAAGCAAGGCGGCCGATTATCTTAATGTGTGTCGTGATTATATCAAAACCGATGATATAAACGGAATTCACGAAGATACAGAAAAAGAATATCCGATTTGGGGAATTCCTCCTGGGAAGAAGGATGAAGAACTTTTATACACAAAGGCAAAATCTCATTCACAAGCAAAGGGGATTGCCAAGATTTTAACCGACAAACACGGATGTACCAAAGTAAGAATTCAAGTATTGGATTTGGCACAAGACCCTGCGGATATTTGGAAATCGGATAAATTGTTCAAGGAATAATATTTATAGATTATGAAAGCGTGTAGAAATTATACACGGCGCAATGCACTCAAGATGGGTGCGATTGCAGGATTCGGTTCGTTGTCATTACCCACTCTGCTTGAGTTGGAAGCATCAACCAAGAAGTCCAACCTAAAAAGCAACAAATCCGTTATCATTATATGGATGCAAGGTGGACCGAGTCATCATGAAACGTTTGATCCCAAACCGTATGCAGTTGAAGCATATCGGGGACACTTTGATGCAATCCCAACTAATGTTGATGGGATTCAGATTTCAGACCATCTGAACAAGTCTGCCAAAATCATGGACAAGTGGAATATCGTTCGTGGGTTGCACCACAACAACAACTCCCATGCGTCTGCATACAATATCATGTATACTGGATATAAGGCAGGAACTCCTGGCCAGACTCGGAATAGTTATCCAAGTATCGGTTCAGTTGTATCGGAACACGCAAAGAGGGAAAATCCTCAAGTTCCTCCTTACGTAACCATCCCAACGCATAATCCAGGAACACGACCCGTTTACTTGGGACAAGACAATGACCCATATCAGACGAGAAGCAGACCAAGTTCCTCGGCGGCATACAAGGATACGAACTTTACTCTTGCGGATTCGTTGACAATCAATCGTCTTGACAACAGAAATAGTCTGTTGGATAGTTTTGACAGAATGAATGCAAGTCTTGACAAGAGTGGAACAATGAATGCAATAGACGAGTTCACGGGAAGAGCATACGATATGCTTTCCGCTGGAAAGGCTGCAAAGGCATTTGACATTGAGTCGGAACCAGAACACATCAAGCAATTGTATGGGTTTGACGGAAACTTCAAGTTTGGTCGTGATGTATTACTTGCGAGAAGATTGGTTGAGTCGGGTGTCAGACTCGTTTCAATCACCACTCCATTCGGATGGGACACTCATAGCAATAGTGGAAAGTCAATGTCCGAGAGAAACTTGCCAGAATTGGATTTGGCATGGAGTTCTCTCATAACAGATTTGGATCAACGAGGAATGTTGAAGGACACGATGGTAATTGCATGGGGTGAGTTTGGTAGAACCCCGAAGGTTAATGGCAATTCAGGTCGTGACCACTGGGCAAACTGCATGACTTGTGCAATTGCAGGTGGAGACACCAAGGGTGGTTGTTTTGTTGGGGAATCCGATAAGACGGGTTCTTATCCAATCAAGGGATATACTCCGGCCGACGTTTTGCAAACTGCATACTCTCATCTTGGAATAAACTCCGAATATAGTTACGTTGACCATAGTGGCCGTCCAATTCCAATTCTGAATCAAGGAAAGGTGATTGAAGATTTGTTGTGATGCAAACGAATTGCAATCGTAGACAATTTCTAAAGACGTCATCATGCGGATTCGGCTCACTTGCATTGAGTGGGATGCTTAATGCAGGAGCAAAACTTCCAAGCATTCCGCAACGAGCAAAACGAGTCATCTTCATCTTTATGGCAGGTGGTCCTTCTCACGTTGATACGTTTGACTACAAACCGGAGTTGTTTAGAAGTGACAAAAAGGACATGGATTTCGTGGGAGTTCGTACAGGAACTTTCGGCAAGGCAAGCAAACGGACGTTAATGAAACCCATGTGGGATTTTCAGCAATACGGAGAATGTGGTCAACACGTATCTTCGTTGTTTCCTCATATTGCTCAACACGTTGACGATATATCGTTCGTTCACTCCATGCACACCGAAGGAGTTGCCCACGGACCATCAACCTTGTTTCTGCATACGGGTGCAACCAATTTGATTCGTCCTTCTATGGGAAGTTGGGTTTCATACGGACTTGGTTCTGAGAACAATAACTTGCCTTCGTTCGTGACAATTTCCCCTGCATCGTCAAAGGGTGGACCTCGGAACTATGGAAGTGCCTTTCTTCCTGCGGTTCACCAAGGAACTTCAATTGGTTCTGCGGGCAACATCAGTGATGCCAAAATCAGAAACATTGAAAACACCCAATTGACCTATGCAGAGCAAAAGGGTAGATTTGATTTTCTCGGACAACTCAACAAGATACAGGCAAGCAAAGTTCCGCATGACGAACGACTTGAAGCAACCATAAAGAATTATGAACTTGCATGGAGAATGCAGATGGAAGCACCCGAGACAACCGACATCTCAAACGAAACCGATGCAACCAAGAAGTTGTATGGAATTGGTGATAAGTCAACTGACTATTTTGGAAAGCAATGTTTGATTGCACGAAGATTGGCAGAACGAGGTGTGCGTTATATTGAAGTGAATTACTCAGACGAATCAAACAATCCGAGGTGGGATCAACATAGCAATATGCCGAAACACGCAGAACACGCAAGGGCAACCGACAAACCAGTTGCAGGACTTCTTGCAGACTTGAAGTCACGTGGACTTCTTGAGGATACTTTGGTTTGGTGGGGTGGTGAGTTTGGAAGAACTCCGTTCTCACAGAACAAAAATGGACGTGACCATAATCCAAGAGGATTCACCATCTTTCTTGCAGGTGGTGGGGTTAAGGGTGGATATGCTCACGGAGCAACGGATGAAGTGGGTGGAGTTGCGGTAGATGGTCGTGTTCATATGCACGATCTTCATGCAACCATATTACACGCACTTGGATTGCATCACGAAGAACTTACCTACCGATATGCAGGACGAGATTTTAGATTAACCGACGTACACGGAAACGTTATACACGATCTGTTTGCGTAAATAAAAGGAAGCAACAAAATGAAAAGATTGATAACATTAGCATTAACCACTTTGTTTCTTGCAGGGTGTCACGGATTATCTTCGGTGAAACTTACACACAAATGCAATGGTGACAAGATTTGTCGTTGTGACTCAAAGTGTGAGAAGTCATGTGAAGATTGCAAGTGCAACTGATATTATTTACTTGCATTTTTATAAAAAGTGTGGTAATATATATACATAATGAGATATATGCGAATAGTAAACGAGATAAAACTATCTCAAACAGTGGATGCCAAGCACAAAGATTCAGTTGAGTTTGTTCAAAAATGGAAAAGGGGTGAGAAGATTCCAAATCCACAATTTCAGAAAATTAAGACTGATGTATCAAGAGCATTTGCTATTGCAACAAATAGCACAAAGTTAAAAGGTGCAAACGAATTTGTTGTATGGGGATTGCAAAAAGAAGATGGAGAGGTAGAAGAATACAAATATTCATTCCCACAATCAGTTCTGCACGTTCCTGGATATCTTAAAAGAACTGCAAAGCAACTCAAAAGAACAATCAAGAGTCCTAAAGCAACCAAGTTGGTAAAGGCCGCAATGGTTGCGTGTGAACCTTGGGCAGAAATTGCGGAAAAACTAAAAGCAATGAAGGGTGATGTTGTTAAACGTCAAGTTGGTGTTGGAACTAAAAAGAGTGCAATTCCAACTGGAGTTCTTAACAAAGAAATTGAACAAGAACTTGAAAAGATTGGAAAGGGATTCGCAAAAGAACTAGAAGAAAACTTTGAAGATCATTACCATAGATTAATCAAGCAATATCAAGCAGACGTTAAGAAGTATGATACGACAAACACTTACGATTTGTATAAAAGCAAAGATAATTACCATTTGAATAAAATTCTCAGCAATTTTCTTGATAGTGAATATGGTCCCAATGGTCATTATGTGTACTCGGTGAAAAAAGATTACGTTAGCATCGTTGACAAAATGGCAAAGCAATCGGCAAAAGAGGCAGTTGAAGGTTTTGTGCTGAAAATGAAAAACAAACTCAGTGTGATTGTTGGTGGCAAGGGAATTGGAGTTGACGTAAGTGGAAATAGCAATCGCAACACAATTTCGTTTGAATTTGCAGATAAAAGTAAGTTTACCGTGCAAAACTCAATCGTGTTAAGTTATAGTGTTTACGGAAAACCTTTTTATCGGTATCCGACAACTTTTCACAACGTAGTATTGCCAAATGGTGACAAGTTGAGAAACCCTTCTGAGGCAAAGATTAAGAAAGTATTTGCAAAATAAGTCTAAAATTGATATATTTATTTAATTAGATATATCATGAAAACATTATATTGCCTGCTTATGGGGCTACTTGTGAGCTTACCTTTGTGGTCCGAAGAACCCAAAGACAATCTTAGTGCCGACGAAATCCGTCAGATTTCAGATGAACGAACGGTCGTTACAATAATCAGTAGTGACGGGAAGGAGAAAGAAGGAAAAATCCTCGAATATGATGGGGAAACTGTGCTATTTCAACGACAAGAAGATTTGCAGTTGTATCGTTTCAAGTTAACTGCACTTGCTTTGCAATCTCAACGCATGATTAAAGACAATTATATGACGTCGGATTACAACGTACCCAAGTTACAACGGCCACTATCAGCAGACCAAATTAGAAAGTTCGCTGCATATGCAGATACTCTTGTGTTGGAGAAACTTCGTAGTGAACGACAAGTTCCGACTCGGGCCGTAGATGACTACACTTTTATGCGTAGAGCATATCTCAAGATAATTGGAAGGATTCCCAACAAGGCAGAAATTGACGAGTTCAAGAAGGATATGCGTGGAAACAAGTTGAAACTCATCAACAAGTTATTGGACACGGAAGGTTACGTCAGTCATCAACTGAATTACTTTAGTGATATTCTCCGTATTCAAGACAAACTCAACAATACCAACATCAATAGTGGTTTTCGTTATCGTGAGTTTGTCCGAGAGGAAATCCGCAAGAATACACCATATGATGAATTCGTTCAGAAGTTGATTGCAGCCGAAGGTGCTTATTTTGAGGAAGGAAACGAAGCAATAGGTTTTTATCTTCGTGATAGGGGTATGCCATTGGATAACCTTGCAAACACCGTACAGGTGTTCCTTGGCACTCGTTTGGAGTGTGCAATGTGCCATGACCATCCATTTGACAAATGGACACAAAAGCAGTTTTATGAGATGTCTGCGTTCACGGATGGAGTAAGTCGTGTTCAGTACAAAGACAACATGAAGGTGGTGAGTGAGTTCAACAGACTTGTTCGTGCAGATGGAACGGAAGATGCTCGGGTATTGAATAGTTACAGAAATTACATTCGTGATATTATTGGTTACGGACTTAGTGATTTGGGTAAAGGTAACATCAAATTGACCAAGGAGTTTATGGAGGATGATGCGAAACCGGGTGATGTTCTCCAAGCAAAGGCAATTTTTGCACCACCTCTTGAAATTGAGAAGGAACAGAAGTTACCTGAAAGTCGCAAGCAATTTGCAGAGTGGATGACATCGGAAGCAAATCCAAGGTTCACCACGGTTATCGTCAATCGTCTATGGAAACGTGCGTTCGGAATCGGATTGATTGAACCCGTTGACGATATGAACGACAACACCGAAAGCAGTAATCCAAAGTTGCTTGGGTATCTTGAAAAGATTATGGCATCGGTTGATTATGACGTAAAGGAGTTTATGAGGGTGCTTTATAGCATGGATTTGTTTACACGTGAAAGTGTCAAGGATGACTACGAAAGTCTAGAGACTTTTTATTTTGCAGGTCCTCCGTTGCAACGAATGACGGGTGAGCAGATTTGGGATTCGTTGGTGACATTGGTTTACAATGATATTGATTCACCAAAGAGAGTTCCACCGAATTATGACGAAAAATACAAGTTGGTCTATGACCGATACGTTGACAAAACCGCAAAAGAAATTTATGACGAGTTGAAGGCATATCTCGCCGAGACCGAAAAACCCTCACGAAATCTTGCGGAAGTCGTGGTTTCGTTGCATGAAAAGGAATATCCAAATAAGAAGATTGCAGATAGAGATTTACTGAGAAGCAGTTATGTTGGATACCCCGCACGTGGAGGTCACCTTATTCGTCAGTTTGGTGGAAGTGACAAGCAACTGATTGAAAACTCAAACTTTGAAGCAACCACACCACAGGTTCTCAATATGCTTAATGGGTTCGTTGAGAAACGAATCATCAACAACAAGAATGCAGACTTTATGAAGCAGATGGCAGAGGAGAATCGTGAAAGTGGAAAAATTGAGGACATCTTTATGAGCATTCTCAATCGGAAACCGAATCCGAAGGAAATGAAACTTCTCAAGAAGTACATTGACAAACCAAATGGAGCAAAGCATATCGCATGGATTCTGATGAATAGTCACGAATTCATCTTCATCCGTTAAATTTAAAATAGTAAAGGAACAAGAAAAAATGGAACATTTATTAACAGACGAATTATCAAGAAGGGGGTTCATACAAGGCATGGCAAAGACTTGTCTTGGTGTAAGTGCAATTATGGGAGCAGAAGATTTGCTCGCACTTGAAATACCTGGTAAAGTGCCAACTGCACGACACGTCATCTTTTTATACATGGCAGGTGGAATGACTCACATTGATACCTTTGATCCAAAACCAGAGAATAAGGATGTCATGGGTGAAACCACCGCAATTGATACAAGTGCCGATGGAATTCAACTTGGACACTGGTTGCCCAATACGGCAAAGCAAATGCACAACGCATCACTTGTTCGTAGTTTGACAAGCAACCAAGGAGCACACCAACAAGCAAACTATTTGCTCCACACTTCATATCAGAGACGTGGCACTATCAAGCACCCCACTTTGGGAAGTTGGGTAAGTCGTTTGTCCGGTAAGTTAAACAAGACACTTCCTGCGAACGTACGCATCAATGGTGGAAGTGACGTATTGGGTGCAGGATTCTTGGAAAGCAAGCATGGTCCATTGCCACTCGGAAATCCGACAAGTGGAATTCAGAACTCAAAGGCTGCAAGTTATTTGGACGAAGCATTATATGATGACCGACTTAAAACTGCAAAGGAGTTTAACAAGATGTTCCTCGGGGAATACTCGCAGAAGCAAGTTCGTGCCTATACAGACTTGTATAACGATGCGGTGAAGTTGATGAGTAGTTCAGACCTTCGGGCATTTGACTTGAACAAGGAAACACAAGAAACACGTGATGCCTACGGAGACAATAATTTCGGACAAGGATGTTTGCTTGCACGTAGATTGGTTGAAACGGGAGTTCGTTTCGTTGAGGTTCAGTTCGGTGGTTGGGATATGCACAATGGAGTGTTTACAGGAATGGCAGACAAAGGTGCTACTCTTGACCAAGGACTGAGTGCATTGTTGGAAGATCTCAATCGTAGAGGTATGCTCAAGGAAACTATGGTTGTCGTTGCAAGTGAGTTTGGAAGAACTCCTGAGGTTAAGGCAGGTAGAATTGGACGTGACCACCACCCAACCGCATTTAGTGCATTGCTTGCAGGTGGAGGCATCAAGGGAGGTTCTGTCTATGGAGTAAGTGACGAACGTGCACATTATGTAGAAGAAGAAGGTGCTTCGGTGGAAGACCTTAATGCTACAATTGCTCATGCTCTTGGTCTTAAACTTGAAGAAATACATTACTCACCAAGTGGACGTCCTTTCAAGGTTGCTCATGATGGTAAGGTACTTAACAAACTATTGGTGTAGAATTTGATATAGATAATGTTTACAGTACAAGGAGACGTCATTGGCGGGTTCTGTGATGGAATTTCTCGTAGAAACTTTCTTAAAGTTGGTGCAATGGGTCTTGGTTTCGGTGGAGTCGGTTTGCCCGATATGCTCCGACTGCAAGCATCTCAAGATAATCCCAAACCTTCATATAAGGCAGTTATAAATCTTCACCTTGAAGGTGGTCCACCGCAAATGGACACCTTTGACATGAAACCGGATTCAAGTTTGGAACTTAGAGGTGAGTTCAGTCCAATCCGAACGAAGGTTCCGGGAACACACATTTGCGAATTACTTCCCAACCTTGCGAAACTCACGGACAAGTTCACGATTATCAGAAGTGTGATTGGGAACGTCAACAAGCATAACTACGATACAACTCAGTTGGGTTATCCTGGACTCGGACTTCCGAAACCGGCAATGCGTTCAATTGGGGGAGCTCCGTCCATCGGAGGTGTGATTAGCAAGTTACTCGGTGGAAGGGATGGTATGCCTGCATATGTGTGGGACAAGGTTGGGGGTTCACAAGAGGAAGTTCAAGACGGATGGTTGGGACCTCGTTATGCACCATTTGACCCAAAGGTAAGTCCAAAGAGTTTTGAGGCAACCATTCCAGAGGAACGACTGCATGACCGAATCGGACTCCTTGGGATGATTGACAAGGTTAGACGAACGATTGACAATTCCAAGAACATGGAAGTTGCCGACCAATATACGCAAGAAGCAGTTAACATGGTTTTGTCAGGAAAAGTTGCGGAAGCAATGGATTTGACCAAGGAACCCGAGAGTTCAAGGGCAAAATACGTTGACGGAATCCCCACGCAATGGAGAGGTCAAACGGAAAGACTTATGCTTGCTCGCAGATTGGTTGAGGCAGGTGCACGTTACGTATCATTGAATTGGGGAGGTTATCTTGGGTTTGATTCACACGACAACAACTATCCACGGATGCGGTCAATCCTACCACCATTTGATATGTCGTTGTCAGCATTGATTACGGATTTGTATGAGAGGGGATTGGATAAGGACGTATTGGTTGTTGCATGGGGTGAGTTTGGCAGAACCCCCGTGGTCAACGACAAGGCAGGACGTGACCATTGGCCACAAGTGCAGAGTGCTCTTGTCATTGGTGGGGGTTTGAAAATGGGACAAGTCATCGGTGTGACCGACCACTTGGCAGGAGAACCAATAGAAAGACCCGTTCACGTCCATGAGGTCATCGCAACCATTTACGACCATTGCGGTATTAATACACAGGAAACTCAACTTGTTGACCCCAATGGCAGACCAAGGTATCTTCTTGACTATTTGAAACCGATACAAGAACTTGGGTGACGTTATTTTTGGGGAACATAATATTTATATTTATGAGGTGGTTTAAGTTGGCATTAATGTTGTTGATGATTCCGTCAATCCTATTTGCAGGAACAATTACTGTAAACGTACGAGGGTTGGTTTGTCCGTCATGTGCGATTGGAATCAAACGACATCTTGCAAAGACAAAAAAGGTGGATACCGTAAAACTTGACGTGAATAAGCAACTTGCATTTATTACCGAATTGAAGAACAAGACACTTACTGACAAAGAAATTAAAACTGCAATTGAAAATGCAGGATATGAAATCGGAAAGGGTGGAATACAACGATAATATTCTTCAAAAATAATCTATGAAAATAGAGGCAGTTACAGTTTCGGTTGATTATTCCAAGTGGTTGTCTAAGTGTGTAACTAATGCTGATAAGTTTGATAAATGGGTGGTGGTGACACACCGTAGTGATGTAGATACTCAGAATTTGTGCAAGAAGCATGAAATTGGATGTGTATTGAGTGATAGAGTTTTTGAGGATGGTGCACCGTTTGCCAAAGGTAGAGCAATAAATGACGGACTATCATATCTAGATCGGGATGCTTGGTTGGTTCATACGGATGGTGATATATGCTTACCTGATAATTTTCGTGAAATAGTAGAGGAACAATGTGTTGATACGGAAAAATTATATGGTGCAATTCGGTATACTATAAGTGGAGAGAGGATGGTGGGTCAAACATTTGCGGTAGTTAAACGAAATGAAAAAACTGGTAAAAGTACCAAGACGATACAGAGGTATGATATACCTATTGGATATTTTCAGATGTGGCACTCCTCAAAGATTTCCAAATATCTGGAAGCCTCGGAAACTGGCAAGCAGGATGATTGGAAGTTTGCGATGTTGTTTCGACCACCAATGGTCGATAAAATAGTATCCCACTATATGAGTGGATTTGTTATGCTTCCACTTGAACTAACGGATGTCAGTGGATTTCAAGGACATGAGTTAGATCACTGGAAAGGACTTCGCAATATCGGTAAGGTTAAACGGAAAGATACCTAGTTTTTTTTTGCGATTTACCTTGACTTTTTATAAGAATTATGGTAAATTACTATTGTAATTGAGAGTTAGTTAACCCTAAAAGAGAAAAAAATAATGAGTGAAAATGTTACAAAGAGTGAGATACTTGCGGAAAAGATAGCACGTGCAAAGGAAGTTCGTTCCAACATCAAGGAACTGCGAGCAATCGGAAATTATGATGGTGCTGAGTTTCTTTTGAATGAATTGAGAAATCTGAATCGGATGATCAAGAATTTCCGCAAGTAATGATTCCTTGGGAAGTAATTGAAGCAAAGAAGGCCGCAAAGGTTTTCCGGTCTTTTGGCATCAAGTGTCGTGTTGTCGTTTGCAAGCACTATTCCTCGTATCTGAGGGTGTATGATGACAATTCGGAGGATTATTCGGAACGATACAATAAGGCACGAAAGAAGTGCAATGAACTTGGCATAGAGTCATGGTATTAGAAACTAAGTGATTTGAATATGAGCAATAAAAAACGGAAACGAGATTATGACGAACTTGTGGAGATGTTGGAAGCATTCGGCAAAGGTGACATAACTGAAGAAGAGTGGAAGGATTATTGTCGGGACTTTCTTATGAATGATCCAAAGTGGACGGACTCCGTAAAACGCATGAAGGAACATGATTTTGCGGAAAAACTAAGTGATTTGGCAGAGAGTGTCCCCGAAGAATGGGTGGAACGAGCAGACGAATCTTTATAAAAATAACCCTTGACTTTTTATAATAATTCTGATAGAGTACTTGTATTGAGAGTGAGAAAAGGAAACATAAAGTTTTTAATCAAGAATCACAAATCAGTAGGTGGTAAGCACAACAATCAGTATCATGGATCATATGTCAGAATATTCAAAATACTTGAAGCAGATTCACTTGGATTCGTTCAAGAATATTGGGATGAGTCATTTGAACCATTGGTCACTACCAACGATTGGATTTTGGAGTTGAATGAAGTCCCCGACTCGGACAAATTGGATAAGATTTTGGCACTAAAAAATGTTGCGGAATATGAAAATAATGCTTGACTTTTTATAAGAAATTTGGTAAAGTATACGTATTGAGAGTGAGAAAAGAGAAAGTTAAAAATTTAAAAAAGGAGAGAAATAATATGCTAGTTGCACAATATAGTATTGGTGATAATGTTAACGTCGATGGTCGTGAGGCCGTCATCACTCGGGTTGATACCGAGTCTTGGGTAACCGGTGGGGTTCAACCCTACTATTGGGTTCGGTTGGAGTGTGATGGAAGTAGGGAACTCCACGCAGAGGAGGACATCAACTCTGGTGAGTCACTCCCCGTTCTTTATTTTAACTCCTAATAGAAAGGACAACTTAAAATGGCATACGTAAGTCAAGACGAAAAGAAGGAACTCGCAGTAGGAATCAAGAGGGTTCTTAAGAAGTATAACGTCAAGGGAACGATTGGAGTTGATAACCATAGCACACTCGTTGTGCGGTTGCGTAGTGGTGACTTGGACATCCTTGGAAATTATTGGGAAGTTTACAATACCGCAATAATTCGTGGGCAGATTGACCCTTGGAATACACGCAGTGAAAAACCCACTTACATTCAAGTCAATCGCCATTGCTTGGATAGTTCCTATTCAGGAGATGTTCTGAATTTTCTTACCGAATTGGTTGCGAAAATGAAGGGTGAAAAGTATTTTAACGACTCTGACCCAATGACTGACTATTTCCATTGCTCCCATTACATTGAAATTGCCGTAGGGAATTGGGAAAAACCTTACGTCTATAACGGAGAACTTGCAGAGGCTGCCTAAGATGACTGGAATTGACTACAACGTGGACTTACATCAAGTAAGCACTAAAAACCCCAATCACATGATTGTAGAGGCATCAACCATCGGTTTGCCCCCAGGTTACTTTCCAAATTGGATTAGCACCAACGATATTGGCAATGGTTCACCTTTTTATGCCGACAAGATTATTCGTGAAGTTACGAATGCGTCTGTTGAGGATGCAGATGAAATTGAATACGGAGAGGTAGAAGCATATTTGTATCGTCAGAACGCAGGAAACCTAAGATTGCTTGTTCTAAATGACTAAAATAATCCTTGACTTTTTATAATAATTCTGATAGAGTATTTGTATTGAGAGTGAGAAAGGAAGATACTAAAATTATGAGAGAAAAAACATTTACCATCAAAAGAGTTTGTAGAAGTGGTTACGGAGTTCATCTGTTTACCGTGAGAAAGGGAAACGAAATCGTGAGAGAGTTTTCAACAATGGCATCCGATGCCACAGAACACGATATAAAGGAATTTGAAGATTACAAGTTTTTATTGACTGAGGGTGGATTCGTTCATGTTCATTCTGATACGGTTTTTGAATAAAAGATGCTTTTAGTAAAATTGGTGCTTGACTTTTTATAATAATTTTGGTAGAGTATACGTATTGAGAATGAGAAAAGAGAAAGTTAAAAATATGAGAGATATTGAATTTGATTTGAATACCCCCGCTGGTCTTGACGCTGCGTTGAAGCACCGCAAGGTTGTTCTTCACGAAGATGTCAAGGCAACTGCCGAAATCTTCCGTAGTCATGGACTAGTCGTTCGTGTTGTTTATCGGAAGCACTATGACCCTTATCTTGCCCTTTATTCCGAACGGAGTCGTGATGCCCTTGGTGACCCCACTTGGATTGAATCGGCAAATACCGCAATGCGTGAAGCATTGGAGAACGGAATGTCCCCCGACGTGTTTTTCCGTCACACAGCCGATAGTAGGACTTGGACTGGTTTCGGAAATAACCTTCGTTACACGATTGAACGTCGTATGCGTGACGAATTGGAAGCAGCTGCTTAATTTAAGAACAATGAGTTTAGAACAACACATAGAAGATTGTGCATCCGAGTGTGGAGTTGACCTTGAGGTTAGCAATTCCAACGAAGAAAACATTGAATACAAAGGTCATGTCATTGAGGTGTGGTACGATGAAAATTCCAATTCACCTCTTGCATGGAACGCATTCGTCAAAGGATTCGGAACTTATTCAGAGTATGGACGTGACCGAGTTGTTCATGTCGCAAAACGAAAAATTGACGGACTATGCTAAATTTTATCAAGGAAGTAGTTGGCATCGGATTAACTCTGTATGGGTTTTTGTTGATGATTAACTTTGTTTATTGTGTTATCGGAGAACTTCCGTGGAATCAATTTTTTTACTTATGAACAAGAAGAAACGACCATCCGCAATTTCAAACATAGTATTCATATTAAGTGTGATGTACTTTTTTGGAGTTATTCCTATTAATCTGTTTGTTTACTTTCTTGGTGGACTTCCTTTGCAAGACGTTTTGTATATTTGGTGATATAATGATTAAGGTACAAGAGAATTATAGTTTTGAGGGTTGGTTTCAGATTTTCTTAAACGGACAACTCGTTGATGAAGTATCTGGATCGGATAATGCGTTGGAATATGCTACGAATCTTGCGAGAGAGCATAATATGCATTACATATATTTTATTGATGAGGCACTGGAAGTTGGACTGACTTCGGTTCTGGTGTAAATTTTCGATTGTGGGAAAAAGAAGCAGTATTCAACTGCTTACCCCGTTTTTTCAAGGTTAGTTGAATTAACTAACTGATTTTTTATAAAAAGGTAAATAATCTGCGTGTGTTTTTATATTTATTTTTGTTAATTGACAATAATAAAAGGAGATGCACCAATGGCCGATACATATAGAAAGGTAACTTTTAATTTAAAAAGACCCTGTTCCGAGTTTGAGGGAACAGCAAAATCAGATTTACCAGCTGACCAACTTAATACGCAGAGAACTGCGGAGGACCCCAATCGAAGCCCACTTGAAATTGTGAGGTATGTGAAAAATTGGACAAATGGCGGAGACAATGGCTATGCCGAAATTACCGCATCGGGTGATACGTTCCATGCAGGTCCTCGGGTCTCCGTCAGTGGATCGGATTCGGGTGGAAATTCGGCAATAATCGGGGGTGTTTTTGGTAATGATCCATCTGTACCTGATTTGCCATGCGGTTCGACCATGACGATTGACGGGGATCTTTCTGAGTATGATGAAAACAAAGATCAGGATTACGAGAGATATGGGGTGTATGATTTGAATTTGGGAGATTCACCTTTAACAAAAACGAAAACGTTATTCGGTAGAGTGTTGTCAACCAATGCGATTTCTCAGAACGCATCCGTGTATGGAAGTTGGGATGCCAGTGCAAACCATGATTATGTGGCCAAGGGGGCATTGTGTGCACCTCTCGGAAACGTTCTTTCATGGGCAGGCCTGCCGGATGACGCATCTGAGGAACAACTGGCATCAGAAACAGGGTTATCCAAGGGAGACACAATCAATGGTAATCCTGATTGGTCTGCAAATTTGGAATCAATTGGTATCTCGTTGAGTGTAGATGCAACACCAGGGGAGTTTGTAGGAAACAAACATAATGTTGAATTAACGTGGAGTTACATTCAAAATACAGATGATTTAACTGAGAAAAAAATAAATCTTGCAAATCAACTGCTTGCTAATGCTACATTTAATCCATCTGTAACTGTATATGAAACGGGTAGTGATTCCGATGTAACGGATGGGGTTCAGAGAAATATACAAATAACAATCCCCGGCCCGTGGTACGAGTCCGCAACTGCATCAGAAATTACCATAGAGGACGTCCGTCCACGACTTTATTTAAATGAAACCGCAGTTACCAACTGGATGGTCAATAAGGCCACGGGTGCTACATTGAACCCGGTAATCCCCGTTCCTGACCTTGCTGACACTGGATTGCGTGATTATGGTGAATATATAGGAGATGCATCCACAATTTTAAGTGGAGTGACCTTCAACGCATCGTCTACGTCTCACACTCTAGTAGACGGCAATCTTGTCGTGGACGTGACCTATAATTTGTCAGTTGATATGAGTCACTCATTTTCTCAGGCACTTGTGTATGGTGATGCAACGACAATTCCTCCACTGCACAAAGCAGGTCTGGATATTGTAGTAGATGCTAAACAGTTGGGTGAACCTGGATTACCTGCACATGAAATCATAGAAAATTCTTATTATATTTCTAGTTTGGTATCCTACTATAATATGCAACACGATGCGACTTCATGTGATTGTGGAACATATTATGCGTGTGGTGAATTGGTTGATGGTGAAGATACTTGTCAATGTGCCGAATTTTGGACGAAATCTCCAGATGAATATCCAAATATATCTCATGCGGAGGGTGAGACCAAGGTTGCTGAGTTATCGACATGCACGGAAAATTCTACCTGTTATCAAGATTTTAAGTGTGAGGAACTTACGGTTTACGATGAGTTAAATCTACCAACGCAGATAAAAAAATGTGAACCTACGGGTGAACTACATACGAACGAGGAAGAACATCAGAAACTGACGGAATGTGAAGAGAATTGCGTTTCACCATGCGAGGAGGAATGTGTGGATGGAGAACTTCCACCACTTCCTGGTATTCAGGATAGTGGTGAGGATACAAGAACTTGTTGTCCACAAACCACTTATTATGAGGTGACCAAGCATATGTATCATTTTGACTGTGATCAGTTTGCAGGTGAATTACCTTCCGACGTGACAACAGAAAGTCCACTAACACATCCGAATCTGTGGAAAATAACAAATTTAGGTACGGATGCTGGTAGTAGTCCTTCGGTACACAATTACGATGATGAAGTAAAATTTTATTTGAAAGTAACACCTGAGGAAACTTCCACCTTTGACGATGGTAGTTCTGTGCTTGGCGAAGTACTTTTTGATCATTGTATATATTACACGATTGGAAGCACACCACTTCGTGAGGACCAACTGGTAATTGCACCAGAACCATCATGGGCCAACGGAATGGATTGGCAAATGCTCTCGGTTGATTCACTCAAATCATGGCAAAACAATACGTGGGACACCCATGAGTGTGGTGATTACGCATCATGTCCAAAGTATAAGAAGTGTATGGAGGCCTCCGAAGACGTGAAAAGTGGTTCTATTAACACTGTTTCGTGGGGAACTTGGAAAACTGATTGTAAAGAAGTGCTTGGGTCGGCAGATGATGAGTGTGATGATTTGGGTCAAAATAATTGTCAGTGGTCTAATAAGTGCAAGCACGGAACGTCCAGTCTCGGATGCTTTCCAGAACCGTTGCCAAGTGGTTGGACGGCGGACGATATTGTTCCTCTATTCGGTGAAGGTGGTTGTTTGCAGAATTGTGACCAATCTTGTGCACCGTGTACATCAGAAGATTCTTCATCTGGCCAGAGACTTCAAAGTGAGAATTCGTCCGAAGATTTCGTTTGTTGTCCGGATAAATTGTGGTACGAATACAAACTAACATCTGCTGATTGCAATTGCCCTCCATCCCCTATATTTATAGGACCCGTGGGGTGGGAAGATTCACTAAGCGACTTCTTGCAGATTTTCACGGACACGAATGATCCTATTTATGACTTAAACCGTGTTTGTTGCTATGAACTTCACTTAGTACATGAAGAAGAACCTCTTGGTGTGCAGATTGATGATGTTTCCACATATGCTGATAACTTTGTGAATCAAGCACCGGCCGGTTGTTGTGATGACCCGCATATGTGTACTTTCTTCGGTGAGAAGTACGATATGTAAGAAACTGGAGATTTGTATAAATGAGTAAGCAAACAAAAATACAGAGTTCATGTGACTTGCCAGCAAGTTATGTACCTGACACTAAATATGACTTACATGAAGTCGTGGTGCAAGACCTAAAACTTCCACGGGAAGCACCACTTGGGGGTGCCCGTGTCGGTTGGGTTGACTACAAGCAAATACAAGAGTCAAACTTACCAGTATGTAAAGAGGGACTTGGGGAGTATCCCGCTACATATGAAGCTGCAGTAAATCAAGACGGAACACCATGTACCGAGGGAGTAATGACAGAAAATACTTACGAGGAATCCACGGAGGTGGATTGTTATGTTGCTCTTGGTGGACCATTAGGATGTACGTTTGAAAACCTAAAGTCAAGTTGGATTGCAGGTGGATACGCAGTTGTTGGTGGAAACCTTGAACAATATAACTTTCATACGGGAACAAAAATAATAATTAAAAGTACCCCAGCAAAAGTGGGACATGATTTCACTGATTCCGATATTTTTGAGTTGGAGGGGGCACTTACAGATACATACAACGGAAAAAAAATAAAACCATATACAGAATTTTCAATTCCTGTGGACACGGGCCTACAAAAAGACTTAACTCAAAAAGATGTAATGAATGAGTTTGTAAATGCAGAAGGAGCAACCTATTACACTCGTTTACCGGCCGTAATAGCAAAGCAAATTGGTGAATATCGTATTTGTCTTGGGGCTCCACTTGAAGATATAGTTCCACCGAACAACGATTTCACGGAAGATCAACTTAGATTTTTAAGAACATCTTATGTAAGTGATGATGTGTTTGTTGCGGATGTAACCAGTTATGCATCGGAAGACCAGGCAGTCGAAAGGGACATCCCGAGGGGTTCATACATGGTTGATGTCCTACGAGGAACTACAAACGAGTATTGCGGTGGGGCGTGTGATATGTGGGTTTTTGTGGAGGATGCTAACGAAGATGGGAACTGGGACCTCGAAAAAACCACTGAATTTCCATTTCCATTTTACAAAACATATTGGGGATGTTATAATCTTGAACGAGATTATGACCCGGAATCACTAACGTGTGGAACTACCGAGTTATGGGGTTCTACTAAGAGAGTGGTGTCAACCGAGGATCATAATGGTTATATTCCGATTGCTCCTGAGACGAAAGAATTTTTACGTGACAACGGAAGAGAACATCCCTTCGAGGTATGGGACGAAAAAACGGAGGATGATAAATGTTCATTAACATACGAGTGTTTACCAACACAGGGTTCCTTTTCTCCTATTTATATTCCTGGAGATATAACTTGTAAGGCAAACTGGTGTACCGATCAAATAAGTGACTACAATCATCAACGTGGTCCCCTTGTAGAAACCAATCTTCCTGATGCATCGGCAAAAAACATACAGGGTTTCTGTATAGCAGCCGATTATGAGGGAGTAGATTATCGGGTAACAGATAAAGAAGGATGTATCGAAAAATGTCGTGGTTGTAAAGATTGCGAGTCGGATGTGCAGATGATACAAACACAATCTATAAATGTGGAAAGTAATATAAATGAAACAGCCGATGATAATGTAGATGTTCCATTTGATGTCACGTTTGAACCACCCACAACTTCTACATCTGTGGACTGTTGCGAACTGCCTATTGTGGAGACAACTACATCAACTACAAGCATAAACGAATCCAAGTATGTTCATACATATGACATATGCCTTCACCACGGTACACAGTTGTATGACACAGAAATTTACATTGGCACATCAACCAAAATTGCGCCATTTGAGTCAGCAAAGATAAATGGTAGCACGTTTTGCTATGAATATAAAGAAAGTGTTCTTGAAAGTGAGTTTCCACTTGAAATGCATTTGATTCAGGACGCAGAAGATGTTGAGGGTGAATCATGTAATTGTGAGTCTCCGTCTGGGGTCGATGATCCTCACATCACTACCTTCTTTGGTGAAAACTACGAAATGTAATTCAAATTAAATTAATGTTTACCAAAAGGGGGAATTCTTCGGAACTCCCCCTTTTTTCTTGACTTTTTATAAGAAATTTGGTAGAGTATACGAATAATGAGACTGATAAGAACCGCACTATCAATTTTAATTTTCTCACTTGTTACTGCCAATTCATTTGGAAAGTCTCAGATGAATCTCAAGTTTGAGGATTTTATATCATCGGATGTTATTTATGATTCCACCGGAAAGGAAATTTCGGTAAAATCCATATCATCCAAGTATAAACTAATATACTTTACTGCGTCCTGGTGTGTTCCATGTAAGAAGATTACCAAGATCATTCAGTCCAAATCAATGGAAAATTCGGATGAACTTGTCGTGATTGTCATAAGTTACGATTCAGGACAGAAACTTGCAGATTATATGAGTGATAAGATTGGTTGGAATTATGTTAAATATGATAAGTTACGTGTGTCCAAGTTGAACAAACTTGCCAATACGAGAAACGTCGCATCAATTCCAACACGAATTATGTTTTCACCCACGAACGAATCAGTCTCTGTTGGTGAGCAATATTCCAAATTTAAGATATAATATCACATGAAGCAGTTATTCACATTCGGGGTTTTCATCAGTTCTGCAATTTTAGGTGCGTTTGCAAACGACAAATATATTGGTAATCCCACATGGGACACTTTTATGAAAGACCAACATTTGTTGGATGTCAATGGAAATTCAATTTCACATGAAAGTCTGAGGGGAAAGTATGTTGGATTATATTTTTCCGCAAGTTGGTGTAGTCCGTGTAAATCCTTTACCAAGAAGTTGGTGGATTTCCGTAATAAGAACTCGGATAAGTTTGAGTTTGTATTGTTGAGTTTGGATAAGAATCCCACACGACGTGCCGAATATATCAGAACAAGTAAGTTGTCATATGTGCATGGTAAGTCTGCTCACGAATTATTTCCAATGCTCAAATCATACACTAAACGAGGAACTATACCCTCGGTTATCTTATTTAGTCCTACACGTAAGTTTTTAACCGACTCTGCTCAGAGTTACATTGTCAAGTATCCATCTGACATTGGTAAGTGGTTCGGTAGGTAGATGAACGACATGAATATTCCCAAAACTGCGATTGTGGAGTATGACAGTGGTGTGACCATGCACTTCGTTAAAAGCAAATATGACAATTGTATCTGGAACAAAAACTTCAGTACATGGGAAATGCTCAAGAATCGTTACGACAACGGGGAACGGGATTCCCAACGACAAAAACTTTACGATGCCGAGTATAATTTGATTCCACCTGCGGATGACAATTCTATGGAGTTTTCTGACGTTATTCTTAAAATTGCGGAAATCGTAAATGATACATGGTTTCGCAAAAAGTTCGGAAGATTGTTTTCAGATGCTGAGTTGAAGGTAGAAAATGCGTCAACTCGTCAAAAGATGGCATATGCCTATGGTAGTACCCAGTTGTCGTTTCCACCGAATTTTTGCAATACTCCAATCATTATACACGAACTAACTCACATAATTACAGACAGATTGTCGTATGTGGTGCATTTCAGAAAGAATTATGCGACTCACGGAAGAATGTTTGCTTTTATTTATTTGGAACTTGTGAAGAAGTATATGGGTGATAATGCTCACAGAGTGCTAAAGGCAGGATACAAGAATTTTAACGTCAAGTATCATAATAGGATTCCTCAAACTTCTGTAAAAAAGAAGATGTTACGAGAACGATTAATAAAAAACTTTAATGTAAAAAAATAATAGTTGACGTTATCTTTTATTTTCCATATATTTAATGCTTGTGAAAATAAAAATGGATAAACAGATGTCAGCAACGATAGATTGCACACCCAACTGGGAAATGGGTGCATTGGCACTTGTGGCGGATAATATTAACGCAGAACACGATAATAGTAATTATATGTGTAGTTTCACACTGGAAATGGAATTGGTTTAATCTAATAATTTTTATAAAAATACCCTTTAATTGTAATAAAATTTTGTATTTATTATAATTATATTAAGTCCTTCTACTAGAAGGCATAACTCCCACATGGGGGTTAAGATTAAACACATAAGGAAATAGCAAAATGAAAGCAATATTCGAAAAAGTAAATGGATTCGTTAAGGGCTTGACAGGTGTATTCTTGGGCGTAGTAGGTCTTGGAGTAGCAGGTCAAATCGTTCTTGGTGATAAAGTTGGACTCGATGTTATCGGTAACCTTCAAGGTATCGTTGACGGGTTCGTTGGCGAAGGTGCGAGCCTTGCAGGTTTAATTACTCTGCTTGTCGTTCTTGGTCTTATCGCTGGTGACAAAGAGTAATTCTAGTTAACACCTAGAATATGTCCGAGTAATCGGGCTTTATTTTGTACCCCTTTCCTTATGGTTTGGGGTACATTTTATTTATAATGATTGACATGATGATTGCATCTTTCTATAATATTGGCATGAATTTATATAACGAAGTAGTAAATGCGATAAAAATCGTCAAAGATGGTCGCGAAAGCTTTTTAATCCGAGGACTGACACATGAGGAGTTGATTAAGATCAAGAAACTCTTGGATGATCAACTTAAGGATTCTGTGCTTGCAATGGAAGATAAGCAATGAAACCAAGAAGATTCTTTTTCCACTACAACAAACCGGAGAGCAGGAAACAAGGACGAAACGTATTGACCGTCCATTGGAAAAACTCTTGCATTCCCGTGAATAACATCAAGGTGAACGTACCAACCGAGTCGCATAAGCAGAAGCAACAACCTAATTGTGTCATCAGAGGATTCGCAAAATCGGTGGAAATAATCGAAGAAAACAACGAGAAAACGGCATTTATAAGTTGACTTTTTATAACAATCATGTTAGCGTTATATAGTAACGATGATTGATAATAGAGAAGTAGTTATCGAAAAATTGGAAACTGCGTATTCCCAAAAGTGGGAACGAAACAAGTCGGTTAGGTGTCCTCGTCTAAAGACTCTTGCCAAGTACATCAACGAGTTTATTGATGGTTATGTTGCACGTGTTCGGGGTGGTTTTTATGAGAGTTGCCGAGTTTATGGTCGTGTTGCAGTTTCAGGAACTAGTCGGTCAACCACCATTCTTGAGGTTCGGAACTCGGATGGAGTTCTTGCATTGCGTCACAATAGTGCAGAAACCTATCGCACCAACTATGACGTCGTTAATTGGATTTTGAATAACATATAATGAAATACGAAAATCAAAAAGAGAAACCTATTAAGATTGCCAAGGGCAAGTACATTTATCGTGGTTATACTATTGAGAACTTGGGACCCAAACCTGGTTATTATGGTGGAACTGCATTTCGTCCGAATCGTTGGCAACTTCACGGAACAGGATTCACACAAAAAAATTTGAATTATATGTGCGAAGTGATTGACGAATGGTTGGATGACCCTTTCCATAGGGATGAGAACGGAGAAAATACGAGCATGTTGAAACTTGCGATTTGTGAAAATAATGCTTGACTTTTTATAAGAAATTTGGTAAAGTACTTGTATTGAGAGTGAGTTAAGGATTACTAAAAAAATTAGAGAGAAAATGAGAAACATAAGAAAAGTCAACCAAGTTAATTACACTACTGGCACCGGAGACGATGCCGTCAACCACTCGGAGATTTACGAATCCGAGGGTGCTACTGCCGATAGGTATAACGTTCTGATGAACCAAGGCATTGAGGCAGAGGTTGTTGATATGTACGAAGTGGGAACTAGTCTCGGAGTCTTTACCGGATTCCTTTTCAGTTCCCTTGAGGTAGCAAAGAACGTTGCCATCGAGAATTATGGTGAAGCAATTTTATAAGATTTAATTAATAACAAGAAAGAGAGAAATATGAAAACTTTACTAACTACGGAAGAAGCAATTAAAACGATGCCTTTGTCGGACATTGAGGACGCAATTGAAGAACTCACGGAGATTGTAAGTGAGTCGGCAACGGAACTTGCACGGGTCGTTGGTAAGGGTCAATATGCTCTTGCTGACCTTCATCGTGGAATTGTTGCAGTCAACCTTGACCTCATCAACAAACTTCAGAATCAACAGGACGATCTAGTCTTTCTTGAAAAAGAACGATTGATGGCATCATGAACGTTACGATTAAGCATTTTACACAAACCGGTTCATCAACTTGGGTGTTGGTGAATGAAAACAAGGAAATGATGTATGACGCAAATAATAATGCTTTGTTTGGTTATACTCGCAAAGATGCAGAAGCACTTGCATTGAGAATTGCCGATGACATGAATTTTACCACCATCCAAACCGAATACTTTTATGGTGGAAAACGCAAATACAAAACAATAAAGTAATGGAAATAGCAAAACTAAAATATTATTCCACCGAACGACTTTACGACATTCTTGACGAAATTGAAAACGGAGATGGTGGACGAGGAATGAAGGACTTAATGCTTGCGGAACATATCAAAGATTTGATTGAAATTCGTGAAAATAATCCTTGACTTTTTATAAGAAATTTGTTAAGATCTACTTGTAGATTGATTGAGATGAGAAATATAAGAAAAGTTTATCACGTTACTTTCACGCATGGCAAGGGGGAAGATGAAATCCCTATGTCCGAAGTCTATGAGCAATTGTTCAACGCATCGGAACGGATGTCAGTCCTTCTGAATAGTTTGACTTACTTCAACGTCAAATGCGACGAGGTGTATGAAGTGGGGTTGAACCTCGGACTCATTGACGGGACTTTGGTCAGTTCCCTTGAGAATGCCGAACGGATGGCAGAACACAAGTATGGTGAAGCACACCATTTATGGTAAAGCACAGTTGATTGCCTAAAAATAATTTAGAGAGAAAGAAAAATATGAAACTAACTAACTATGACGGAACTGAGGCAAGTGAAAAGGCCTACAATATCTATGAAAGCATTGAAACGATGCGTAACGAAACTCTTCCTGCGTTGAAGAACAACGTGTATAATCTCACGGAAGAAGAAACGAACGAACGCATCAAGGCAATTAAGAATTACATCAGTAGGTTGCAGTATGACCTTGGTGTTGAACTTGGTAACGACAACGCATGGGAGAATGTTTAATGAGCAACATTAGATATAGAGTATTGGGATTTGAAAACGCAGAAAATTATTCAATGAAACCGGACAGAGATACCTTGGTTTTGTCGGAAGTGTTCTCGGATGTTGGAGAAGCATACGATTTGTTTTATGCTCGAAAAGACGTTTATCACCGAGAAGTTGAAGTCGGTGAAGTTGTGGACGGAAAGTTTGTTGTGGAGAAAACCGAAGCAGTTACCATGCACGTGGGGTAGCAAAATAATGCTTGACTTTTTATAAGAAATTTGGTATAGTACTTGTATGAGAATGAGAGAGATGAATAAAGATATTTTTTCAAAAGAAACCAAGTTCGACGTGGAGTTGGACGATGGCAATGGAAACATCCGACTTGTCGGTAGTTACGATTGGGGTGGAGACGTTTATGTTTCAACTGCCACTCGCAATGGCAAGGATGTTCCTCTGTGGAACAAGAGGATAGGATACAGGAAATCCGCAATTCGTCTTGAAGGATGGGAAAAACTCGTCCGAGGGCATTTTAACTTAGAGTGGGTTTAATAACAATGGAAAATATTTATCGCATAATGCTCCCCGGTGCTTTGCCGTATGAAAGATATTTGGATTTCCTCGGAGAGTTTGGTTCGTGGGAAGGTGCTCTGACTTTTAATTCTCTGTCCGATGCACTCAAAGCAAACAAAAAGACCGGTCTTTGCACACACATAGTAGACGAAGATGGAATGCTTCAAACTTGGAGTTAATTTTTTAGTTGACTTTTTATAATAATTATGTTAAAGTACTTGTATTGAGAGTGAGAAAAGAGAACAAGAAAAAAATGACATTTGAATTAGTAGAACATCGCAAGGCATATGTAGTCCAATTTTGGGGAACGAGAACACACGTTACGTCTCCTATTTTTAAGAGCAAGCAAGCAGCTGCCAACTATGTAGTTCGTGAAGGTTATCGTGTGGTTGAAGACTTGGTTCTTCTTGAAATTGATTTGGACAGAATTGAAAATGGTGAAACTGCGGTAATTGAACGATATAACATCAGTACTGCAAATGTAGGTTTTCGTATGAGTGAGTCCGACAATCCTAGTGAGTTTGTTTTTAATTCAATCAGTCAATCCGACCGTCAAAAGAACGCATTTTACTCTTTTGATGCTCAGTGCTTTGATTCCAATACAATTGATAAGTTGAACAAAATGGCAAATGTCTGATAAACTTTACAAAGCAACTTTTATAGGGAAACGCAAACGTGCGAGATCCCCTCTTTATGGTGAAAAGGATGCTTGTTTACGTTGGATTGTGAAAAACGCATATCGTGTTTGTGGGGAACTTGTGGTTTATGAAATGGATTTGGCAAAGGTCCGACAACAGACTGATACGGTTGCAAGTGCTTATGAGTATCCCAACTTGAGGTTGGATAGAGAACAATCGGTTTCTGTTAAAATGCTAAAGGAATCCGAAACTTTTTTATTTAACGTGGGTAGACTTTCTTTGTGGGGAGTTTTGAATCACAACGAAGATGCTAAATTTGGATTTATTACATATGAACAATAAGGTTACAATGGTTGACCCCGATGAAGGGTGGAGATATGGTTTTCCAAAAAGGTTACCTGATGAACTTAAAGGAGAAGACATCACGGAGTGGTTGATTGAAAACGGATATCCAAGTGAAGTGATTGATATGTGGAAATCGTCTGAACTTGGGTATGTTCCATGTAGATACTGGGAAACGGAAACTATAAATGTCACGGAAGATAGCAAATAATTTACATAAGGTTCTACGAAACCTTACGGTTGAACTCAAGCAAGGTGACCAACTTACTATTTGGCATGATGGATATCAAGTTCATTTTGACAAGGTAGGAACTAGCAATTTTAAGATACGAAAGAAAAAAAATAAAGATGCAATTAAATACATTATATAAACTAGAAACCACGGGTAAGATTCGTCAATGGACGGTCAAAGTTAAAGACAATTCGTTTTGGACTGAGCAAGGTCAGATAGACGGAAAGATTGTTGTAAACAAACCCACTTTCACCACCACCAAGAACGAGGGACGTAGCAATGAAACTACTCCCGAAGAACAAGCAGTTTTGGAAGCAAAGGCAAAGTGGACGAAGCAATGCGACAAAGGTTATGTTGAGAACATTGAGGATGTCCACAAGATCACCCTTTACAAACCAATGCTTGCTCAGAAGTTTGAAGATAGAGTAGACGGACTTGAGTTTCCGTTGTATACGCAACCCAAGTTGGATGGAGTTCGTTGTATCGTTTATATGGAAGATGGTGAACTCGTTGCAAAGTCACGACAAGGCAAACCCATTGATACGGTTGTTCATATTCTTGAGGAACTGCAACCTTTCTTTGCGGAAAACCCAAACGCAGTTCTTGACGGAGAACTTTACAATCACGATTACAAGAACGACTTTAATAAAATCATTTCACTTGTTCGCAAGATGAAACCGGTTCGTAGTGACAAGGACACCGATGCGACTTTTGCCAAGAAGGAAGAAAAGTTTGCAGTTGCCCTTGAAGAAGCAAAGTCCAAAATTGAGTATTGGATTTACGATGTACCAAGGGTCGGTGGTCTCGGCGAATCCGATGATTTTCATCCTCGGTTTTTCGGATGTGATTTTCCTGAACTGACTTCGTGTGTCATCGTTAAAACTGGTATTGCTGATAGCATGGAAGAACTTGATGAATACTACGACACTTATATGGAGTTTGGTTACGAAGGTCAAATCGTTCGTGTGAATGGTCCTTACGAAAACAAACGAAGCAAGTTGCTTCTTAAACGCAAGGATTTCACCGATGCCGAATATCTTGTTATTGACATTCAAGAAGGTGACGGAAACCGTGCAGGAACTGCCAAGAATCTTACTTGCAAGGATGAAAAGACTGGACAGACTTTCAATAGTAACATCAAGGGAACGCATGAATATCTTGCGGAAATTCTTGAGAACAAGGATTACTACATTGGTAAGCAAGCAACCATTAAATTCTTTGAGTTGACTCCCGATGGAGTTCCACGATTTCCATACGCAATCGCATTCAGGGACTATGAGTAAAATTAACTTCGGGGGTAGTTTGGAAAAAAACATTACTATTTAATTCCTATGAAATATTTTGTATCCAAATATAGAGGCCTCCGAGAGAAAGTGCTTGCGAGGAATTTTTGTCAACGTTTTTTCAAGTTTGCAACCTTGCCCGAATTGAAGGTATGCAAGACTTTGGGATTTATTGCCACAATTTTGTTTTGATATGAAATTGTAATATGGGGGTTGACATCCGTTTCATAAAACTATAATATATATAAAATGATAATACAAAGTAAAACTATGAACACTGCAACTGATAAATTACGAGAAATCGTGGATAGATATAGACAACTTAGTGATACCAGATTGGTTGAAGCATTGAAGGATGCCGATGAAGTTGGTAGTGATGAGATACTGAATGCCGATAAAGCAGAACTTGAAATCTTGGACGCAAAAACTCAAGCATTGCGTGAGGCACTTGAAGAGTTGCAGAGTGTAAATGACGTGGATGACTGAATCATATCAACTTGAAGTACAGAAAAACGAACAAGATGAATTGTTCGTTGAACTTCCACCCGAACTTATGACGAGTCTTGGGTGGGAAGTTGGAGATGATGTTAAGTGGGAAGAAACTAAGGAAGGTGGATTCAGACTTACGAAGGTGAAGTATGAAACCGTGGAACTTGATTTTGATGATGAGGAACTTTTCAAGTATATGCAAGTTGCCCACGAACGAAATCAAAGTTTCAATCAGTTTGTTGAAGAAGCACTTACGGAAGTGATAGAAAGAGAAAAGAACGATGGATAGATTTAAACTAGAGGAACAATTAGGAGATTGTGCTTCAATTCAAGAGGAACTTGAGGCAATTTTGTATAAGGTTGGAGATTCACCAAAACCACCAACCGAGGATGAGTTGATGAATATGCTTATCGGTGTAATTGAATTATCCAAAGTCAGACACGAAAGAGCATTTAATACGTTTGAGGCATTGGTAAAGGAAGGGAAGATATTATGAGTGAAGAAATTACAGAACACGTTCACTATGATCGTGGATACAACAAAGGATACGAAGAAGGTCGTAAACGAGCATTTGAACTTGTAGGAGAACTTGCTGAGTTCTATGATAACGGAGTGGGTATTGACGAAAATGCAAGTGATGAAGAAAAAAAAGAACATGAACGAGATTGCAAACTTCAAACAAATGCGTGTCGTTACGCACAAGTTGTAATTCGCAACAATAGTTTTGGTGACGAAGATTTACCTTGGTAATTATGAAAAAGATTAAAAAGAAGAAAGAATACAAACATCGTTTGAAATGCATTGAAGAAGATGTAAAGGTTGTTGCGGATTTTATCCTAAAGAATAATCTTACCGATGAGTTCAAGAGAACAACTGGTCTTGCAGACGAAGCATGGCATCACATCAGCAACATTGAAATTGCGTGTGACCTCAAGGATAAGTCAAGTTTGCATTGGGGATCATTGCGGGAGAAGTGAGATATTGGTTGTTAGGATTTGCTTGCTACGGATTTGGATTTCTTCATGCAAACTCCGATAGCAAAATAATGGGTGGCATTGCACTTGGAGCATTTGGATATTTTATTGGAACATCAATTTACGAATTTTTCTTTGAAACGAAATGAACAAATCATTAGAAAATAAGTTGTTTGAATCTTACGCAGAAATTTTGCCTAAGAAAAAGTATCCCACGGGATTGCCCGTTGATGATGGGTGGTATGTCATTCTTGATACAATTTGTTATCACATTAATAGACGTATAAATGTTATACATTGGGGTTACAATAACAAAGAGCATCCCAATGGCAAGATGGAATGCAGAGTTAGCATTGTAAAAATGAATCGTAGACCGTATGGTGGGTGTTTGACTCTTGAGTTTGATGTTGATTGGATTCTAGCATCACCAACACAAGAGGTTGAAACGTCGTTAAACACTAGATTGGAAGAACTTAGAAATCTTGTGGAAACTTGGTCGGACCGGACTTGTGAGATATCAGGACGACCAGGTCAAACATTCGTAAGCATTGACGATATAAATATCAGCAGAGTTCTCGATCCAAATGTTGCCAAGGTACTAAATTTTGTGGATGAATCGTATCACTATAAAGAGTAATACTTATATATATGGCAGACACACGAACACGTAACATACAGACATTGGATATTATTCGTAGGAATAATATGATTCCTTCGTTTAATAAATTTTCTCATCTGAACAAAGGAACAGATTTTAATCGGTGGGACTTGATTCCACGATATTTGGCAATCGAAGAGCATTTTGGGGAGAATGACTATGGATGGGAAATGTTCAGAAAATTGCGTCTACATCAATCAAGTGAATTTGCAGATGGTTCTGCTCAAACATTGTATGACCAATCTGCTCGCACTGACTTTGAAGTTTTAATTGACAGTATGCAAAAACATGGATACAAAAGAAGATTTGCATTGATAGTCAATCAAGACAATTTGAAAATAACAAAAGGTTGGTCGAGATTTGCGTGTTGTTTGTATTTTGAAATTGATACGATTCCATGTAAATATGATACAATTGATCCTACTGAGGGATATGATCTTAATTGGATGCAAAATGACGTTGGGTATGAAACAAAAGAGATTAATCAAATTGTTGCGTGTCGTGATAGAATTTTTGACAAAATTGAATCAAAAATTTTGGATGTGGTGATTGACGAAGAAGATGACGAGGCCGAAGAATAACGAAGTTGGATTTTTGTATGGAAATCTATTGGATTTCCCATTTGGAATAACTGCGATAGCACATTCGTGTAATACGTTGAACGTAATGGGTGCTGGAATCGCAAAGCAAATTGCAGACAGATATCCGTCTGCATATGAGGCAGATACTTTCGCAAGTCAACATGGTAAAAATAGTTTGGGGGAATATTCATACACCCAGGTGAGTGTTGGTGATGGTAATGTGTATCCACATCAACAATTTGGACTTTCGGATAGAATATGCGAGATTTATAATTTATACACACAGAAGAACGTGGGCATCGGTAAGCAAGTGAGTTACGATGCGTTGTATGATGCGTTTCAAAAACTACGTGAAGATTGTGATGATGATACTATATTAGGGTTGCCATATGGGATTTCATGTGGACTTGCCGGAGGTAGTTGGAATATCGTCAATTCAATGATTCAAGATATTTTCCTTGACGCAGATTTTAAAACATATATTGTAAAGTATGTAAATTAACTTAATATGATTATCACACCAAAAACCGAAGAAAAGAACTTTTCAATCCGTGATTGGATTGCAGAGCAGAATCAAGATGCTATCATGATCAATGGATATGACCATTGTGTTATCGGAGTTTCACCAAATGGTTCGGTCATTTATTCGGTGGAAGGTATTCTAAAAACTTTGGTTGGAATGGAACATCATTGGAATTTTGACGATGCCATTGAGTGGTTTGAATTTAATATCCAAGGTTCATTCACGGGTAAGCAACACGAACCGATGTTTGTGCAAACCGATTACTCGTACTATTCATGCGATTTTACGGATTAATTTAATATATATTTGTGTGAAACTTTCTAAATTAAAATCAATTGTCAAAGAAGAAATTAAAACTCTTCTTACGAATACAAGCATTTCAAAGCACCTTGAGTATCATCTTGAGAATCACTCTACTTTGGTGGAAGGTGTATTTCGTTATGGTTCTGATGCGTATCTTGATTTGTTTCAAGAAGCAAGAACACTTCATGCACAAAATAAAATTCAGTTGAGTGAGATTGACCAACATTTGATTGAAAACACCGACATCGGAACTTGGGGTGAATATAATAAAATGCGAGTTCCACTTGATTGTCCGTTTCAAATCCACGAATCAGAATACCAAGGAAAGGATGTGGAACTCAACAAACCCAAACGAGGTGGAGACAAAAAGTTTTATGTGTATGTTAAAGACCCAAAAACTAAAAATATTCGCAAAGTGTCATTTGGTGATACCACGGGATTGAGTGTAAAGTTCAAGGATCCTGTAAGACGCAAAGCATTTGCTGATCGTCATAATTGTTCTACCAAGAAAGACAAAACCAAGGCGGGTTATTGGTCGTGTAATTTACCACGTTATGCAAAGCAACTTGGTATGGGAGATAATCAAAATACCTATTGGTAAATGAATCCATATACAGAAACTCAGATTGATACAAACACCTATCTTCGCACATTTTGTGCGGACACTCCCGAAGAAGATTTAATTTGGCATCTTGATAAAGAAGATAGAGTTATTGAAGCAACGCATTTCACAGATTGGAAGTTTCAGTTTGACAATCAGTTGCCAATATCATTAAATAATACAATAACAATTAAGAAAAATACATTTCATAGAATAATCAAAGGCAACGAAGATTGCGAACTTAGAATAATAAAATTATGACAACAGGAACTATTACTACTAATGCGGGCTCAATGAAAATTGAGTTTTATGATAACGATGCACCGAATACGGTGAAGAACTTTTGTGACTTGGCAAACAAGGGATTTTATGATGGACTCAACTTCCATAGAGTTATCCCAGGATTCGTTGCACAGGGTGGATGTCCGAACGGAATCGGAAACGGAGGACCCGGATACACAATTCAGTGCGAAACGAAAGGTGGTAATCAATACCACGATAAAGGTGTTTTGAGCATGGCACACGCAGGACCAAACACAGGTGGTTCTCAATTCTTTTTAGTGCATACTCGTCAAGCAACTGCTCATCTTGATGGTGGTCATACTTGTTTTGGTAAAGTCACCGAAGGTTTGGAAGTAATTGAGCAAATTCGTCAAGGTGATACCTTCAGTGTAACCATTGACGAATAATGTGGTTTGAAAGTTTGATGTATGCGGGCGCAGGATTCACCGCACTTGTGATGATTGTTGCCCTACTTCATTATTTTTTTAATGATGAGTAGTTTTTTTGAAGTAATATATATTTATTGTTATGGACATTAACGAACAATTTGAATCACTAATGGAAACTTCCAAGGAAATCAACGAAGCATCCGAAGTTGAAATTTCTTCAATGGATAAAAAGGCACAACTTGCAATCAAGTACTGGACTAAGTTATTCAAAGGAAAAGCAGAAACTGCGTTTGACGGAATTCATGGACTTATAGTTGAAATACGAGTATCATCAGTCATCGGCCGATACAAGTCAGAGACAATTGAATATTTGACAAAGGGTCCTGAGTATCGTTGGATTGAGTTTAGGGACAACAAGTATATTTCAATAGGATTCTAAATGAAAACATCAGAGTTACGAAAACTCATTCGTGAAGAATTCAAGTCATTGCTTGAGGGCAAATACGAATTGTATCACAAGACGTTCACTTCCGCCGCAACCGAAGCACGAAAAGTTGCGGAAAAACAAGGTTATGAGATAGATGATGACAGCTGGTCAACCGAAGTTACCTTTAATGGTAAGTACACACGGGCAAGACCATCGGTGGGTAAGACAAACAGATTTACTGTGAACTTGCTGAAAAATGGAAAACCTCAGAGGAAGCATTTGCAGTTTCAAGTATACGGAATGGAAGGTGGTAAGTTTGAACTAAATGCTTATGTAGCATAATGTCCAAACGATGTAAAGCAAGAAACAAGGTTATTGCAGAACTTGACTTTATTCACAGTATGGCACACAATTTACGTGAGGTCGTAGACGAAGCAGACTGGCCAAAAGAAGTGTGGGAAGAAAAAGCAAAGGTTCTTAAAGAAGCACAAAATATCATTGTAGATTTCCTAAAAGACGTAGACGGGGACGAATATTCGCAAAAAAAATAAAAAAAACTTTGACATTTTTGAAATAAAATCCTAATATACATATATATATTTTTATCACCATCATCTCCCAGAGTTGCCACCAAGATTCGTTCTAGTGGCAACTCATTTTTTATAAAGATGCTTTTTGATTGATAATTTGTTATATTCATATATATTTATTGTTGTTATGGATAAAAAGGAATTAAAAGAATTAATCAAACAAGAACTCACTGAGGTGACACGTGACAAAAGTGGCCACCAACTTATTCACGATGTTTACTATAACTTTTCAGACGGAGTGTATGGTTTGCTTGACATGACAACCGACAAGGAATATGGTAAAGATCAATTTGTCAAAAAGACATTCCGGCAAGCAAAGAAGTTATTGCAAGACTTGGACGATCACTTGAACAAAAACTACAAAGGTTGGGATTGATGAATAAATCAGAATTAAAAGAAATCATACGAACGGAACTTTCCGCACTTTTGTCGGAAAGCACAAATACACTTGACCGTGCATATAAGGTTTATTCTGCAAGTCTAACGGCATTCAGAGAATTTGCCATCAAACTAAAGGACAATAAACTTCAGAAGTTTTGGCGTGAACTAGATAAGTTGCATCAGAAGATTACAAAACATCTTGATGCTAATTACGAAGGAGCATTGAGTGAATCATTAAATGATTGGAACGATGATGTTTTACCAAGAGCATTATACTCTGAATTGGAACATGGAGAAGAGGCACTTAATGCACTTGTTAAGAATACACGTGGAGACAGACCCGGAGCTCCTGACAAGGTTATGGTAAAGTATTATACCGCACACCGAAAGTTAAAGTATGCAGTTGAAAAGCATTTACATAGAGAATATCCAGATTGGGAAAAGCATTTGGACGAAGATATCAGACACTCCAAGAAGTCCAAGGCATTGCTTGTTAAGGCACTAAAGAAGTTTAAGAAAGGTGCGAAGGTTCACTACTTCCCACTTTCAGGTGGAAACTACATGATAGTAGGACCAAAAGGAATTCAAAGCAAGGACAGAGAACCAGTTTATACACAAATCAGAAAAATTGGAACATACGATGCAGACAATCCAAATCAAGTAAGTGTTGGAATTGAATTGAGCAATGGTCACGAAGCAACTTGGAACGGAAAAGAATTTGAAATTGATGACCTTGGTTGTCCACTAAAATTGGGAAAGGGATAATACAATGAACAAAGAAGAACTTAAAGAACTAATCAGAAAAGAACTTGAAGAGCATCTGTTTGCTCATCCAAGCAAGCACAAAGGTGGATTTGCTCATCCGGGTAGTCAACCTCATGTAAAAGACTATAAAAAGAACAAGAACAAAAAGAAAAAGACTCGGGAAGGTGTAGTTCAAGAACATGATAAAGCAAAAGTGTTGCAAGCAATGCTGAAAGCAGGATCAAACAAAGCAGAAGCACAAGCACTTCTTAAAAAGCATTATGCGTATGTTGATAAAAAGTATCGTGATGTTCCTGCAAGCAAAAAAGCAGAAATCATTGTAACACTCGCAGGTACTGCATCAGAAGGAGCAATCAATGAAAGAAAGATTGAATATTCCGAGAGAGATTTAAAAAACTTAGCAGGATATACTGATAGAAACCAACACCTTGAAGCACGTTCATTTATTGCACAGAATGGTATCTCTAAAAAACTTCATAAAGCATACGAGGCACTTATTACTTTGCGAGATGTGTTGGGTCACACTCCAAAAGGTGCGGAGCAAATCCGACAAGACTTGGACAAAGATTTGAAGAAACTTATTAGCAAAGACATTAAAAATTGGGAGGAAGTTTGGGGAAATCTTTAATGAAAAAAGAGGAACAACTATATTTCTCGTATAAAAGTCCCAAATAATACAAGTCCGTTGGTGTTCGGAACTCCACCCCTGAACCCAGGAGAACAAAAGAGGTTGACGTCGACCTCCAACTTGTTATATAATAATGGACGTTTAATTGGAATGGTTCGCAGAGATCCATAGAACTTGGAGATAATAAGATATGGGAATGTACGACAGTATAGTATGTGGATACAAACTTCCTCTTCCTGATGATCAGGGTGAGTTGAAAGACTATAACTGGAAAGAGGCACAGTTTCAAACCAAATCTCTGGATAACCTTCTGCTTCACTTCGTTATTGACGAAGACGGTCAGTTGTGGGAAAACCAAATCAGATACAAACGTGATGAGAATGACACACCGTTGCTGGAGACGGGGTATGCCGATCCAAGTAAAATTTCACATCACGGTGAAGTTCATTTTTACGATTTCATTCCTGGTAAATCCTACGATTACGACATTGAATTCAAGGCAACGTTTACGGAGGGAAAGGTTGTTAAGATGGAGTTGGTCGAGTGGAAATCCGTGGACAACACCAATAGGTTGGAGTTGGAACGAGAGTGGAAGGAACGACAAGAGCAGGTACGGAAAAAACGACAAACCCTGCTATGGAAAATTTATCACGTCACGTGGGATCAACCTGTGAGGAAGTTGTTTCGGCAATACGGAAAACTTTTAAATTGGTTGATCTCGGGGCAATACAGACTTGAGAAAAAAATCAGATTTTGGAGTTAACAACACTAAATAACATGAAGAAGAATAATGAAATGAAAAGACTGACACCAAAAACTATAGATAATATAGAGTACGTTACCTGGAAAATGATTGTTGATCATCATGGCAAAGAATGGGCTGATAAATGGAGTAAGGCCGCTGGCGATGGTAATACTATGGTGAGTGTTGAAGAGGATGGCAAAACAGTCGGTGGGATTTTCATATATGATTATGAAAGATTCGCTGATGCTGTAGATCGTGGTAAGGCAACGTATTGGGATTAAAAGCAACAAACCCTGTGGGACTTGGAGAAGGAAAACGAAGAAAAGATTCAAGACGTCTTGAAGAAAATTATTGACGTTAGAATGCATCTTTGGACTTAATATGAAATTGTTGGAAAAAGACGCTTTTAACTATTGGGAGGTTAAGTTGATACTACCCTCTATAGAGGTAGGTCAGGTAAAGCTTTCAGTTCCTCCAGGAGAGGATGTTAAGCAATATGGAATAGAGGTCCCGACATCTTGCACCCTGATGAGTGTCAGTAACATTCTATGGACCTTTAGTTTGTGTGTCTTAGGGTTTGGTTTTAGGATTACTAGACATTGGGGTTATTGAAGAAAAGGTCAGCAGAATGCATCTTTGGTTTTGACTTCCGTATTCACTTCTGTCATACTAGTGGGACAATGAACAACGAACCAGAACAAACACAATGAATAACGAACCAGAGCAAACAGACGATCAGTTTTCAAGAGCCGTTCAATCGGCATTTGTTTTTGGCGCACGATACGTGCATCACCGGAACACAGGTGGCACCCTGATGCTTACCAGAGCGCTTGCCGAAGTATGGTCGAAACTTTCCGAAGATATTCGCGATCAGATTCTACGAGAGAGTCACGAAGCAAGTGCGAATCTTGACGATTGGGAAAACTTTCGGGAACTGGTGGGAGAAAAAAACAAACATCACCAATGATGGTCCCCATCAATAATTTTTAAGAAAAGAGATATGAAAGCAACATTAGAATTCAACCTGCCAGAAGAGAAGTCTGATCACGAAGATGCAGTAAACGGAGCAAATTGGCGGCGAGTGGTTGAGCTTATCCTAGAAGACCTAAGAGAACGGCGCAAGTACGACAAAGGTATGGCAATCACTATGGATGCAGCTAGGAAAAACTATCAAAAGGCATATGCTCCAGCTGCACTTCAGACTAACGGAGTCGTTAGCGAGTATACGGATGATGATGTGCTTGTTGAGGTTCAACACACCCTAACTGATAACATACATGATAAAATATGGGAATGCATTGAAGAGTATGGTCTTCATATCGAGTAAACCAACATATTTTAATTGATTATGACCGAAGAACAAATCTTTGAAAAATATCCAGAACTCTACCGGGAGAAAGACCTGCCAGCAAGCGAGACTACAATGTACTGGGGGCTGGAAGTACCAGAAGAGTGGCTAGAAGTAATTGACAAGTTGAGCGGGGTGCTGGACGATTTACCCACTTATGATTATAAAATCTCAGACGAAAGTTATAGGAGGGCGACCCCAAAATGCATTGCACAACAAGTAAAAATAAAATTTGGGGAATTAAGATTTTATTATAGAATAGATGAAGAAAATCTACCCGAAGATTTGACGGACGAAGAAAGGGATACTTTTCTTACTAAAACCCGAGGTTATATTAACGGCGCAATTTCGTTGGCTTCGTCACAATGCAGAGAAATATACGAATCAAACAACAACGTTTAAATCATGGCAATTTTGATGAAACTTAAAGAATACAGTTACAAAAACGGCTCAAAGATTGAAGTCTTCACCAAAGAGGGGTCACACAAGTAAATGAATAATTCAGCCATAAAAAAGAAATACGATAACAGCAACTTAACCCTTGTAGCGTACTGGAGAGAAGACCTTATTGGAGAATTTGAGCATCTTGAAAGTGTTAATAAGTATTACTTTGAGCCAAACGAGAACTACAAAAAATGGTCAGAAGATACTTTAACGGCAATTTTGGAGACATTAAATGGGTTGAATGGTAAAAATTAATCACTTAACATCTCTTAAAGGAGCCCCGAAAGAGGTGGGGGTTATTTTATATGCAGTATTTTAATGACTTATATATATTTATTTTTGTATATTTGGATTTATTGATATGAAAAGAGAAGAACTTAAAGAACTAATCAGACAGACGTTAAGTGAGTCTGGAGATGAAAAACGAAAGATAATCAAGCATTTGATTAAGAAGGGTGCAAACCCAGTGGATGCTAAAAAGGATGTGGACAAACACTATGCACACGTAAAAAAGAAATACGGGAATGCACCACTTTCCAAAAAGGCAGAAGTTATCGTTACACTGGCAGGAACTGCATCGGAGGGAACAATAACTGAGAAGAAAACGATGGATACCAAAACCATTGTCAAGGTTGCCAAGTATACTGACCAAAACCAACACACTCTTGCAAGGTTCTTGGTTGCAAAGGAAGCAAGATTCAGTAAACTCGAAAAGAGTTATCAGTTGTTGTATAATCTTCACGAACACATTGGTCATGCCACACAGGGTCTAACCACACTTCGTTATGAATTTGACAAGGAACTTAAATCACTTCTAAAGAAGAACTATTCTAATTGGCTAGAGATTTGGAACGGACTATAATGGATAAAGACAAATTAAGAGAACTAATCAGGCAAGAACTTGAGGAGGTCACACGTGACAAGAGTGATCACCGACTCATTCACGACGTGTACTATAAATTTTCAGATGGAGTTTATGGTTTACTTGACATGACAACCGACAAGGAATATGGAAAAGATCAAGTCGTTAAAAAGATATTCCGTTCTGCAAAGAAATTAGTACAAGACCTGGATGATCATTTAAATAAAAACTATGAAGGGTGGGATTGATACCATGAAAAAATCCGAACTTAAAGAAATCATTAGACAAGAACTTCAGTCATTCGTGAATGAAGGTAAAACTCGTTGGAAGGCGAGGGTTCTCGTAACGGGTGAAAATGGTCCAAGGCATATGGTTGACTTGTATTACGAGAAGGGTTCAAAACCATCCAAAGCAGACCCATTCTGGAAGAGGGAACTTTTCAAAAGATGGAAAAAGGATGGCAATTCCTTTTTGTCACTTGGTGCAAGAAAACGTCTCGGGAAAATCAAGTCGTTTGACGTAGAGCATATCTACGATTCAAGTGCAGACGATGCAATGGGTGACATTTATTCCAAGAAACTACCAGGTGGTGGTTATAGATATGCCGGAGACTAGTTCATAACCAAAATTTAACTTTATAGGATGACCGCTGAGTATTCGGAGGTTGTCCTTTTTAGTATCCGATTTTAAGCACGATGCAAATCCAAATTGCACATATTGCAATTATTAAGAATAGTTGCAATGCTTCGTCACTCCGCATTATAATAAGTATTTGATGTTGACTTAATTCGGTGTATATAATATAGTGTTACCATATGCCTTATATAGACAAAGAAGATCAAGAAAAGTACGATGCAAACAAACTTGAGCATTGCGGTATTCTGAACTATGCCATCAATCAGTTGGTCAACGACTACATTGAGCAAAACGGAAAATGCTACCAAACTTTCAATGACGTAACGGGAGCATTGGAAAATGCCAAGTTGGAAATCTATCGGAGAATGGTTGCACCATACGAAGATGAGAAGATCGTGGAGAACGGAGACGTTTTACCATACACTCAATATAACGACTTTGATACCAAGAAGTACTAATGAACTCAGTACCGCAACAAGGAACTACGGGAGGAACTCCCAACCTTGTTAATGCGGAATTCGTTCATAGGAAGTATTTGACCAAGAACGAGATATTTGAACTCGTTTCCAAATACGATGGTCAGATTTATGGTGAAAATAATTCAAATGCTACTGGAATCTACTACAAAATTGTACCATATTATCAGAAAGTGCTGAATAATGTCCGTAAAGGCATCAAAAAAGATGTTTTAACTAATAAAGTAATGGAGTATGCCTTATATCTTCAAACGAATCCTAGCACCCTTCTTGACCTTCCACCGATAATTATAGTAAATGGAGGATTTTGCGATGGTTCTCATAGACTGTCGGCAATCCATTTGCTTGCGGAATACCTTGATGTAGATAATTTTAGATGGAACAAATTCAAATTAAAAGTGGATTTTTATACTGAAACATGAAAATAATGCTTGACTTTTTATAATAAATTTCGTATAGTATACTTGTTAAGATGATTAAGAGAGATTTACAAAAAAGGAGTTTTCAAGACTAAGTGGCTAAGCACGACCAAGTTCACTTTCACTTAAAATGCATTTGGCAACATATTAAACTCCGACACTTTAACAGAATCAACTTTCACGTCAAAGGAATTTTCCGAGCAATATTCAACATAGAAAATCAATAATGGACTACGACTACAAGCAATTACACTTTAACGAAGAACTTGGTAGAGAACCTTGGGTTGTCAAGGGATACAAGCACGATGGTTATCCGTCAAATAGTGTTTGTGCCGGTATGACGAGAATTGATTTTCTTGAGAGTTATGAATCAGAGAAGGATGCAGTTGATGCTCATCCGGAACTAAAGGTAAACGAGGATATTACCTATGGTTCAAGTTTTTTTGACGAACCACTCAAGGACGTCAGTCACATTTCAAACGAACCAATCATATAAAACAATAGAGAGAACAAAATTATGCAAGACTCATGGGAACAACGAGAAGAAATGTGGGATGACTATTTCGCAAAGGACGATGCCATCCGAGAACGATACGCAGCTGAACTTGAAGATATAAAGGCAATGGAACGAGCAGACCTTTATGAAATGGAATATCGGCACTTGGTTACCGAAGCAGGATTTCCTGATACTTTAGAAGGAATGGATGAATACGAAGCAATGTGGAAGAGAACTTTTGAGTATGCTCAAAGTGGAGCAATTGACGATTTACTTGAAAATAATGCTTGACTTTTTATAAGAAATTTGGTAGAGTATACGTATTGAGAATGAGAGATATGAAGATTAAAAAAATGTTTGTTTTTTGTTTAACGTTGCTTGCAAGTGCAGGATTCGCATCTGCCAAAGGCAAGTCACTTTCCGAGATATATTCCGGAAGTAGTATTGAACGGAAGGTTGATGAGAGTCGTAGGAATTATGCTCCGTCTGCCCGTGAGAACGAACGAGTGTTTGGTAGTGGGAAGACTGAACGTGGAATTAAGATTGGTGATATTCTTGATATCATTATTGAAGAAAAGAATGGGTATGGGATTCCAAAAACACCCCCCACGCCGAAGAAGGAAACTGGAGTACTTTTGTAAAAATGATGGAACGAATTGCTAACTTTTTTTGTGGAATTGTTGGAGTTTGTATTTTTTGCATACTATTTGTAGTTGCACTCACTTTGATTTTATTTCTTGCATCTGTGGCACTTGCATTACTTCCGTATGCTATTCTTGGATTGATATGTGCATGGATACTGAGTTCGTTTCTTTCCAATGATAAGTCTTGAATCAGTTGATGAGATGAATAACTTTATAATATATTTTGTTTTATTTTCACCACTGATTTTTTTAATCATATTGTTTGTGTGGTATTATTTTGAGTGCAAATCAATAGATAGAAAATACGAAAAAAATAAAAACTGAGAGAAAACGAGAAAATGGAAAACATCAACAATTTTATTGAATACTGCAAAAGTTTCTACTTCGGAGACGATGCAGCTTATCCTCTAAACGGAGTATCACACATTGATTTTGTTCATGCGTGTAATCTTGTCGCACGAAGAAACGACATAGAGTTCGCAGGTGATTCAATTGATCGTGAACGAGTTCGTGATATTCTTGAGTCTGTTGGATTTGTAGAAGCAAACTAAAAAAAAATGAAATTCACAAAAACTAGAAAATCCGAGTGGTTCACCAATCCAACTATGGTTGGGGAAATTCGGTCACAAGAAACGGTTGCTACTGCTGAAGCAATCATCACCAAGTACGCAAAGACCAAACGAACCAAGGCACTTGCCAAATATGTTGTCCGAGATATTCCCGAGTGGCATTATTGGAACAACATTACCAAGAAGGAGTTGAATATGCTTCGTTTCGTGTTGCGTAGGTTGGATAAGGCATTTTCAGAAAAGGGTGGTCTTACGAGATTGCTTGCATTATATCAGAACCGCACCGGTTGTCTCAAGGGACATTTGGATTGGGTTCTTGAACATCTTGCTTACACTCACGACAAGTCTGCACGTGTTAAAGACTATGCTCGCAATATGGGTTTTTGGGGAATGACCAAAAAAGAAGCAACGAATAGGTTGACCGAGTATCACGTGAATTTGGTCAAGAAGCACGAAGTGGAGATGGTTGCGTAATGGATATTGAAGGCAGAAGTCTAAAGTATGTGGAGTTTCATATGTTTGAGACATTCGCACCCGTATTTGAAACCCAAATGCAGATTGACGGTTTGTGGCATGACGATGAGGGTTTGCCAAGGTATGAAAGTATTTTGGAAAATGCTCCTGGACAGAAAGGCAACCCAATCAGTTATTTGTTTCCTCCGTTTGATCCCGATAGTGACGAATACGACACTTACAATTATATGGAAGAAGATGACGTTGAGTTTGAAGCAGATTTTGAAACTTCTGATGATGAGGATTGACAACAACTCGGTAATTCTATAATATAATATAATGATTTTAGAAGATACCATTGACAACCATGCAAAGTTAATCGGCTGGCAGATTGCGGATGCGATTGAAACGAAAAGGCAAACGAACGAACATTTGGTATTAGGCCTTGCAACGGGTTCTACACCAATCCCACTATATCGGGAACTTGTGCGACTTCATCGGGAAGCAAACATTTCGTTTGAGAATGTTTATACATTTAATCTTGATGAGTATTGTGGACTTGCGGAAGACCACGAAGAGTCGTACAACTATTTTATGCACCACCATTTGTTTGACCACATTGACATTCCCAAAGAAAACATTTTCATTCCACAGGGTGAAGTAGAAACGATTTTTCTCAAGGACTATTGTGTTGGTTACGAAAAGCATATTCAAGAACTTGGTGGAATTGATATTCAGATTCTAGGAATAGGCAGAAGTGGTCATATCGGATTCAACGAACCTGGAAGTTCAAGAGCAAGCATTACTCGCAAAGTAGAACTACATGACGTTACTAAACGAGATGCAGCTCCTTCATTCGGTGGGTTTGATTATGTTCCTACTCATGCGATTACAATGGGAATGAAAACCATTTTGTCTGCCAAGCAAATTATCTTTATGGCATTCGGAGAAGCAAAACAAGAAATTACCAAGAAGGCAATTTTGGGGGAAATCACAAATGATATTCCTGCAAGTTTTCTTCAACAACATAGCAATGTAACTTATTGCGTAGACTTTAACATAGAATAAAATAATAAGATGAAATCAACTGAAGTACCTGACGAAGTTCTTGTGTCAATGTATAAGATTATTGAAATGTTTTATGCCGATGAAGAAAGGCATTGGGAAGAGGAAGAAAAACCAACCAACCATATTTTCAATGATATGGAATTAGTGGGAAGATTTCTTGAAAACTTAAATTGAGAGAACTTTCAAATAAATTAAATAGGAGATACCATGACTGAATACGATAAAGAAAATATAACTGAAATTTTACACGGCAAGGGAACTTGGTTTACTGCTGATTTGTTTAGGTTGATTGCCAAGGCAGATAGTGAGAACCGAGTGAAACTTGCTAAGTCATTTCCAGAAGAAGTTAATGCGGTTCATCTGCATTTGACTGGAAAGACACTACACGAAGATAATAACCTTGCCCTACTATAAGGATAGAAAGAATACAAAAAAAAAATGAAATTTTTTAGCAAACCAATCAAATATCAACTGATTACTCAATCAACTTGGGGTAACTCCAATATTGATGAACTTGTTTTTGAAGGCACTCGCACGGACATTGAAGCATATGCCAAGAAAAGCAAGTTTATGTGGAACGAGGACGATACACAACCAACAGGAGGATTTTACACCCGTTCCATTGACGGATATCGCAAGAAAACCTATAAAATCATAGAAGCAAAATAAACAAAGGAGAGACAATGCGTGTTAAGGACACAAAACCGAAGCAACTCATTTCCATCAAGAATTGGTTAGGAGTTCGGGAATATTATTTGATTACGATTGAGCAAGATGTAAAAGGTCTTGTTCGTGCGTATAAGCAACTCGGAGAGGGTGTGGTCTATCTTGACCCAGTTGATTCATGTGAGTTGGTCACGAAGGAAATACTGAGAGGAGTGGGTGTATAATGGAAGATGCATTTAAAGTGTTTGCTTGGGGATGCGTTGGTATGTCACTATTTTTGTTGTGCATACTAGGGGCATTCAGTTTATTCGGACCAGATAGACCCGAACGACCACCAATAGAACCGAGTTCGTCTGCACGTATGATTGATGTAGGAAATGCTTCATTCAATTTGCACGTTGTAAATGTGGATGGTGTTGACTACATGGTTTCAACCACACATCGTGGAGTTGGAATTTGCCCAAAGGTAGTTAAGGAGGAAAACTAATGAGTAAACTTGTTTTAAGTCTATTAATTGCCACAACTATTTTAGTAAATAGTGGGTGTATGACAACCGAGGGTGTTGATTACATTCCGTCAGATAAGAATGACGGATATGTTTCTATCAAAGAACATAATTTTCGGATATGGTTGAAAAACCAAAAGGCAATCGGGGGAAGTGAAGGTTTCTATGGAAATGACGAATGTCCCGATGCTCATGGTCATGGACAAATGACTCCTTCTAATTAACATGAGGAATGTTATCACTTAGAATAGAACGACACGGACCACTATTTTCTGAAGATGTTCTTGACGATGTTCAACACGCAGACTTCTATTTTAGCAATGGATATTTGGCAAGTTGCTATCACAACGATGAACATATGCTTACCGAATATTACTCAGAACCAATGAATGTAAAATTGTTTGAGGATGGAAGTGAAAACGAGTTATGGGAACACGCAACAAATACCAAACTATATACCAAGGAATGGAAAGATAAGGAATTTATTGATGAGGAAATGATAACCGATATTTTGGACTACTATGCAAAAGATGAACTCGTTGAAATTGAAGAAGATTACTATGAATAAACTAATATACCTAATGCCACTACTTGCGTTTGCAGGATGCACTACCACAAAAAACGTCAAGCACGTGGAAACTATTGAACTCACCAAGACAACTCCAATCTACTATCAAGCATATGATGAGAATTGGTATAGTGACCCAAGCATCAATCCCATTTTTGATAATGAGTGGGAAGCAAAAGAGTATGCAAATAGAAACAGTATGTCCGAACTTTCAAATGCGTTCTCTGGACATGAGTATGTCGTTAGGGTCATTAATCATAGATATGAGGTGCGTCAAGTTAATGATGAAGCAGACGATATTCTTCATACTTCAGCAGATTTAGATGATGCGTATGATTATCTGAACGAGTATAGTTCAGCACACGATGATTTGATTATTTTTGACCTCAAGACTGGAAAATCCTACGAAGAAACACCTTAACAATTAACAGAAAGAAAATACAATGGGACTAGACCAATATGCATACGCACGTGACCCACGTGTTGAACTAACTGAAGAAGAAATTGAATACGGTGAAGGCGATATTCACATAATGGATTGGAGAAAGCATAATCGTCTTCAAGGATACATGGAGCAAGTGTGGTTGGATCAAGGTGGAGAATACGGAGAATGTTGGAGTGACGGATTCAATGGCAAAGAAGTAAAACTTGGAAAAGAAGAAATCGATGCTCTTGAAGAAGCAATTAACAATCTTGAACTTCCTCAGACAAGTGGATTTTTCTTTGGAAGTGATTCTTACACATGGGATTCAGAGGGAACAATTCCCGAAGAAGAAGCAGTTCAATCTGATTATTATCACAAAGCAAGTGATCTTGAATTTGTTGCAGAAGCAAGAAGATATTTAGCAGAAGGATTTGAAGTTTATTACAATTCAAGTTGGTAGCACTATACTTATAGTGCATGGCAGAATTCAAAGTAACTCTTAAAACTCCAACCGGAGACCACGAAATTCAATGCGATGAGGATATTAGTATCCTCGACCAAGCGGAGGACGAGGGAATTGATATTCCATATGCTTGTAGAAACGGAAGTTGTTCAAGTTGTGCTGGAAAATTACTAGAAGGTACGATTGACCAAGAAGATCAAATGTTCTTGGACGATCATCAAATTGAAGAAGGGTATGTTCTTACTTGCATAGCAAAACCCATTTCAGATTGTGTGGTCAAGACTGATGTAGAATCAGACCTATAGACAGACCTTAGACGAATTAATTACATCACATCACATGAAATATACTTCTGGGTATATTTATATTTATATGAGTGGTGTAAAAAATAGTGTACAGGAACAAGACGATACTTCATCAGTTGTCACGATCAACTCGTTGGATGCATTATTTTCAACTGATATTGTAGCATGGATTCGGGAGTGTGTAGACGAAATAAACGGATTATTTATAAGTCATCCAATCGGAATTGTTCATAAAATTGACTTCCTTGCCACCGACCCCAACGAAGATTCAAGTCCACCACCAACAATAACACCGACTCCCACTCATGAGATTGGTTTCTCCCAGGTAACTAAATGGAACGGCAACTGGCCGTCGGAGTCTATTATTGTATTATATCGGCAAAGGAAAAATTTTAATAGCAAAGTGCAAGCAATGGATATAATCATACATGAAATAATTCATTCATTGTTTTTCAGAGAACGTGTATTCCAAGTGAAAGATATGTTGTTGTATGAGGGTACCCCGTTTGAAAAGAGTCGTGCGTGGTTTATTGGAGCAAATGCTAAAACGGAATTTGATAAATTGTACGAATCACATCCAAAATTTCAAAACTATGGTGTGCCGTTGAGTTTTGCGACCGGGGCCCACTACGCACCTCACGATTTATATTACGGTCATTGCGTGTGTATTCCTGGATTTCAAAATCACGGTGAATACGAAGGTCCGTCTATGCATCCCTATGCTTCCCTCACCCACGACAATAAAGTTATACCAATTACACTTGGAATTGCAAAAGATTTAGGTTTTGGAGTGAATGACGAACATCCACTGGTAGACACGGATTTCCGTGTTCCCGATTTACCTGATCCGAACTGGACTGAATGTAGTGTGGAGGATGAGTCATTCGACCTTTGCTTACCTTATATTGAATTAACAGACTTTTCAAGATTGGTTTCTCCAAATTTTAGTACCGAGGGTCCTTCCTACATTGTGACAATAAGTTTCACTGTCCGAATAAACAATATTCCTGGGGGATGTAAAAAATGGTATTATCAAATATCGGATAGTAACTATCCAAGTGCGGATCAGAATTTTAATATGTCTTCGGATACTCTACCAGATGATGTGGTTGCAGGAACATGGCCAGTTCTCGATAACAAGATTCCAGCAAACGCAACTGAACATTTATTCGACCCGGATGTGGGATATTATGTATTGAGTGTTTTTGCAACAGATGAGTCAGATGTCGTTTTATCAGTTGAACAAAAAAGGTTTGCAATATTTAATATTAATCCGATTTGTATATCTGGACTTGACATTGAGTTTCAAGGCAATGAGATGCCAAATTTGCAGTTTGCTACTGCTTCACCTATTCCAGAATCCAAACCAACTGGCCCGTTTTGGCCAGGAGGATATGAGGGTAAAATTGATAGAATTGGTCATGCGGGTAGGCAACTTTGGAGAGCAAGTCTTGGTATTGATGTATGGTGGATATGGGGGCATAAAGATGGTGATGTGGAGACACTTGCGAGAAAATGGGTACTTGAAAAATCCGAGATCAACGGAGAACCATACGGAAATATTGAATCCACTGGGGTTATTGCCGTTTCCGAGGAAACCGAGGGAGAACCTTGGGAAGCAACTTGGCCAGAAGACATAATTGTTACGATTGATGAGTGTGAACCAACTCCAACACAGAGTTTGACAGGATCATTCACAACTACCTTTGCAGGTGACCCACACGTATGCACCTTCTTCGGTGAAAAATACGATATGTAAATTTTAATATAATTG
>CENY01172050.1_pt1 | contig 129263 bp, 123 predicted proteins | sample 356181 | NCBI WGS metagenome assembly CENY01 (sample SAMEA2619840, study PRJEB7988) | marine metagenome | isolation source: saline water (ENVO:00002010), including
TGGGTTCTGTGCCTGTAGCATGTACAAGAAGTTTTATTGTTGCAGTTAATTCAGGGTATAAATTAACAGGGATATTATATATTCCTGTTTCTCTAATTGTGTCTTTAGCTTGAATCATTCTTCTATGTATATCTTTTTCTGTTAATTCAGATAATTTTTGAGCAATGATTGTGTCTGTTACTGAACCAAATAATTTACCGTTTGCACCAGCTCTACTTTCAATGGATATTTGCATTCCATCTAATTCTTCAGTTAAAGCTTTGAAATTGGCAATTACTTTGATTCTTTTTTCTTCAGCTTGTTTTGTTAATTTTTGGACTCTTTGCATAGAATTTTGTGTCGCAGGTATTGCAAGTTTTTTAGGTATTAAATAATTTCTTGCAAAACCATTTTTCACCTCTTTGATTTCACCACCATTTGCTACGCCTTGAACGTCTTCTAAGAATACAACTTTCATACTTGAATCCTATTAAATAATATCGGGATTAAAATTAATATTTACAATTAAGATTATATCATAATATTTAACAACTACATAATTTAAATTTTTAGAATTAAACTTTTTGATTAGATAGTAATTGTTTAGTTAGAAAAATTTTAAAAAGACTTCATTAGATAGTAATCGCCCCTTTGGGGTCAATTTAATATTATCCTCCGTAATTTCAATTAGATTATGATTATTTAATTCGTCAAAATTATTTGAATATTTATCTAAAGGATTAATATCAAATCGAATTTTAAATTGTTCTATATCAATTCCAGAATTTAATCTAAGTCCCAACATTATTGTTTCCGACATTTCTAATTCGGTGTTTATTATTTCACTAGTGTCGATAAATTTTAACTTTTCATTATTAATTAATCTAAAATTAAATTCATCTAAATTTAAATTATTTAAATGTTTGGTATATTCCCTTGGAGATTTTATGTTGCTAAATCTATATGGGGGGATATAGGAATGTGCGCCTGGTCCAATACCTATATAAGTTTTATTTTTCCAATAGTTAATATTGTGCTTGCTTTCAAAACCTGAAATAGCCCAATTAGATATTTCGTAATGTAAATAATTGTTTTTAGACATAATTTCTTCGGTTTTTGAATACATATCTGCAACTATGTCGTCATTTTGTTTGGGTAATTTACCTTCTTTTATCCATTCATTCATTGGAGTTCCTTCTTCAAGTGTTAAAGCATACATAGAGACATGTAAAGGTTTTAAAGATAATAGTTGATAAAGAGTATCTACCCATTTATCAGTGCTTTGATTAGGAAGCCCATACATTAAATCTAAGTTGATATTTTTAAATCCGGATTCTTTAATTAGATAATATGCTTCAATAGCATTTTGTGATGAATGTCTTCTTCCAAGTACTTTTAAAAGTGAGTTGTCAAATGTTTGTACTCCAAGACTTATTCTATTAATACCAGATTTATAATAAGTTTTTAAATTTGATTTAGTTAAATCATTAGGATTTGATTCTAAGGTGATTTCGGAATCTTTAGTAAGTTTAAATTTATAAAAAATTGTTTCCATTAATTTTTCTATATACTTACTAGGTATATATGATGGCGTTCCTCCTCCAATAAATATAGATTTAATCTCTGTCTTATTAAAATAATTTGACCAAAATATAGCTTCTGATTCTAGCGCATTAATATAGGAAGGAATTAATGATTCTAATTTTGCGTAAGTATTGAAGTCACAATAAAAACATTTAGTTTGGCAAAAAGGTATATGGATGTATAATGAAGCTTCATTAGCGATAGCAAAATTGTTATTGCTCATATGTCAAATAGTACACGTATTTCATATGTTTGTTTTACCACGTAAAGGGAGTACTATAATTGAAATATTCATTGTAAATTATCCCCCTGTTGTTCATCTTCATCATCGATAATTTTATAATCGTTTACTATAACTGAATTTTTTTGTTTATTGTCATTTGAATTTGCTATAATCTTTTTGGATGCTTTTCCAACAAAAAACATTATAGCAAGTAATATAATTAAAATATCATCAAAATATCCTAATATTGGTATGAAATCTCTTATTAAATCTATGGGAGACATTAAATATAATAATGCTCCCGGTATTAAAATTTTATATTTAATAGGAACTCGTGGATCAATCATTAATTTATATATTAATTTAGGTATTTTTGTTAAATTAGATAAAAATGGCAATAATCGAATAAAATTAATTAAAATATGCATATATGTAACTTAGTGAAGATTTTTTATTTATTATATATTTATTTTCGTATCAATGGAAATTTAATATGAAAAACTTATTTTATGGTGAAAATTATTTAGCTTTAAATCAAGCTGTAACTGATATTATAAATAGTATAGAGCCTAATGAGCTTAAAGATGTTAATTTTACTAAATTAGATATTGTGAAGACGTCTTATGATGATTTTGTAATATCTACTTCAGCAATACCATTTATGGTGAATAAAAGAATTATAATTGTTCAAAATTTGATTTCTAATATAGAAAAATTAAAGAACAATCATTCTAACAATAATCAAACGAACTCTTGGAATAACTTACCTAAATATTTGAAAAATTTTCCTGCAACAACGCATTTAGTAGTAATAGAAGAAGCAATAAAAATTAAAAATAATAACTTCATTCAAAAAATATTAGATGAATTCCAAATAAAAAATTTTCGGGCCCCAAGTATACAGGAACTCCCTGAATGGATTATGAAGAGGGCTGAGGTTAAAAATATTAGTATAGATTTTAAAATTGCAAAAGCTATATCAGATGCTGTAGGTGTGAATCTTAGAATTATTGATTCGGAATTAGAAAAACTTAGTTTGTATACCAATAATATTACTGAAAAAGATGTTGAAAAAGTAGTATCTCATGCAACGGATCCAAACATTTTTCACGCTGTTGATGCTTTATTAGATAATAATAAATCTATCGCATTAAAACATATTAAAGAGCTCTTTATTGATGGTAAGAGAGCTTCATATATTATTAATATGATTACTAGGCAACTACGATTAATATTATTTGCAAAACATTATTATAATATTGGATATAATGAATCTAGAATCGGTTCTTTATTATCTTTAAGAGGGTACCCTTTAAGAAAAATTTTAGAACAAAATCTGAGGATTAATAGAGAAATACTTGTTGAAATATATTCTCAGTTAATTAAACTTGATACTTCGCTAAAGACTAGTAATATTGATGAAGAATTTGCTTTAGAAATATTTATTTCTGGATTAAGAGTTTAATATTTATTTAAATTTAACTGAGCGAAAATTACCTGACTTGATTTCTCGAATTAAATCTTTAATATCTTTTATTGGGTTAAAAAATTCTGTAGCAAATGTTCCAATGTGTTCAATCTGATGTGCATCACTTGCTCCAGTACCTTTCATTTTTAATTTTTTAGTTAGGTCTGATGAGAATTTATTTTCTTTTTTTGATCCTTTACCATTGAATTCTTCAATTGCATCAGATAATTGGAATACTGGATTTTCTGAAGCTTTATCAATCATTTTTTTATAATTCACCTCATCTATATCTTTATATTCTGAATAATTTCTTCTATATGGATGGGCAACTATAATTGCGCCGTTTTCTTCGTCAATTAATTTTTTTACAAAGGATGCTCTATGCATACCAAATATATATTTTTTGAGTCCGTAAACTAATAAATGGCCTTCTTCTGTAGTTACTTCACAGCCAGGCAATATAGTAAAGTTATAGTTATCCGCTAGCTTTTCTATATCTTTTGGTTTCCAAAAGCCATCATGATCTGTGATACATATTCCATCGAGGCCAATTCGTTTTGCTTCAGAAATTAATTGGTCTGGAGTAAGCCTACTATCATCAGAAGTTGGGTAAGTGTGAGTATGAAGATCTATAATCAATTTTTATAACAGTATTTTTTAAAATTAGCATTGTAATTAGTTTCCCATTGGACTTAAATTGTGTCAATATTATATAGAATTATTGTGAGTGAATAAATTGATTGATAATAAATTGCCAAATATGTATAAGTTAATAATCCTTGGGATTATTGGCTTTCTCGTTGCAGGACTAGCTATTTTACCTAGGTATTTATCAGTGACTGATATAGCTGGATATTATGGTGTATTTATGCTTAGCTTTCTAGGCAGTGTATCTATGGTACTTCCAGTCCCTGGGTTGATTTCTATGTGTGGATTAAGTGCACTGTTAAATCCAATATTATTAGGAATTGTAGCAGGAATTGCAGAAACTGTCGGAGAGTTGTCTGGTTATATTCTGGGGTTTTTTGGATCGTATATTATAGAGAAAAAAAGGATATATTTAAAATTACATTCTCTAATGAAAAACAAAGGGTATTTGATAATATTTTTATTTTCTATTATTCCGAATCCTTTATTTGATATTATAGGGATATCTGCAGGAATTCTTAAGCTTTCAATATATAAATTTTTAATTGTTGTATTAATTGGTAAATTGATTAAAGGTATAGTTATTTCATTTGCGTGTAATTTAGGATTCAATATGTTTTAGATTAATTAATTCTATTTTTAGATTGATTTGAAATAGGAGTAGAGTATATAATCGATTAATAAATTACAATTAATTTCCTTGGAAAGGTTCATTATGCGTTTTAATTTTGGTATTGATAAAGGTCTTACTAGAAGACAATTTATGAAAGGGTTACCCTTAGGCTTATTATCTGCTATAGCTGCAGGGATAGTATCGAGAAGAATTTTTGGATCTTCTGATAAGGAACGATATTCAAAAAGTTTACCCAAAGGTTCTATATATACTCCAAAAGACAGTTGATTTTTAAAATTATATATATTTTTATAATAAGAGTAATTGGTTTATTTTAGAATTATTCAAAGAGGTTTTTCGTGTGTCATTGCAACCAGTAATATTATCAGGAGGTTCTGGTACTAGGCTTTGGCCACTTTCTAGAGAATTTTATCCTAAGCAATTTTTGAATTTATTGGGTGAAAATTCAATGTTCCAATTAACTATAAATAGATTAGATAATATAGTTGATGCTAATGATCCAATTATTGTTTGTAATGAAGAACATAGATTTTTAGTCCTTGAACAATTAAAAGAATTAAATTATAAAACTAATTCAATAATATTAGAGTCAATTGCTAGAAACACAGCCCCAGCTTTAACTTTGGCAGCATTAGATATTTTAAATAGTAACAATTCAGATACGGTTATGCTAGTATTGCCAGCTGACCATATAATAGGAAATACTTCTGAATTTCATAGAGTAATAAATTTAGGTAAAACACTTGCAGAAAAAAATAATATCGTGATGTTTGGAATTGAGCCTAAAATTCCCAATAATTCTTATGGGTACATTGAATTAGGAGATTTAATAAATATTGGGAAAGACTCTAAGTCAATTGGATATAGGATAAATAGTTTTATAGAAAAACCAGATATATCAATTGCTAGAGATTTAATTCAATCAGAGAGATATTTGTGGAATAGTGGTATTTTTATGTTAAAACCGTCTGTTTGGCTAAATGCAATAAAAAAATACCAACCAGATATTTATGAAATATGTAGTAAGGCATATGACAAAGCCGAAATAGATGGGGAGTTTTTGAGGCCTGATTCAAGTTTTTTGCAAAAATGCCCTGAAGATTCTATTGATTATGCTGTTATGGAGAATTTAGATGGGCAAAAAGAATCGAATAGCTTTGTTTTACCATTTGATTCCATGTGGTCTGATTTAGGGTCTTGGTCAGCTTTATGGGGTATTAGGGATAAAGATTCAAAAGGTAATGTTCAAATAGGTGATATTCAAGCTGTTAAAGTAAAAAACTCTTTATTATTTTCAAATGATAAAATGATTGCAGCATTAGGATTAGAAGATGTAATCGTTATTGAAACTTCTGATGCAGTTTTGGTTACTCATAGAGGTAATGATGAGGAAGTGAAACAACTTGTAAAAGATTTAAAGATTGATCAGAGGTCTGAATATCAGACACACAGGAAAGTCCATAGGCCTTGGGGGAATTATGAAATTTTAGATTCTGGAGAAGGGTTTCAGGTGAAAAAATTAAATGTTAAGCCTGGAGCTTCATTATCTTTACAAGTACATAATTATAGAGCTGAGCATTGGGTAGTTGTTTCAGGAATTGCTAGAGTTACAATAGGTGAAAATCAATTTTTATTAAAAGAAAATGAATCAACATATGTGCAGATTGGAGTAAAGCATAGGTTAGAAAATGTCGATTCTAAATTACTAGAAATTATTGAAGTGCAATCTGGTAATTATTTAGGCGAAGATGATATTAAGAGATTTGAAGATAAATATAACCGTTAATTTTTTTGATAACCTAGGTATTGGATTTACTATTTAATGTGGAAAATAATCACTCATGATCAAACTAAGAATCTAATAGTAAAAAGTTTTAGTAATGATACTTTTTTTCATGCGTATATCATTTCTGGCAATAGGCATATAGGCAAAATGACTTTGGCTTTGGATATTGCTGCTTCTTTAAATTGTCTTTCAAATTCAGAATTATGTGGGTCTTGTAAACAATGTGTTCGTGTATTTAATAACAACCATTCTGATATAAAGATTATAGGAGATGATAAAGAAGGATTAGATTATAATAATAAAACTATATCAATTGAAGTAATTAGAAAAATTCAGTCAGAATCAAATTTAAAACCGTTTGAAGGTAAATATCGGGTTTACATCATTAATGGAGCTGAAAATTTAAGTATTGAAGCATCTAATGCTTTATTAAAATTATTAGAAGAACCTCCTCAGCAAGTAGTATTTATTTTATTAACAATTGATAATGAGTTAATTCTTCCTACAGTTTTGTCTCGGTGTAAGCAAATTGTATTACGTCCGATTCAAAATAACTTAGTAGAAGAATATCTTCTTAACAATTATGATATTTCAGCAGATCAAGCTTCAGCCCTTAGTAGAGCTTCCAAAGGTTTATTAGGGTGGGCTATTAGAGCTTATTATGACTCAAATATAATTATAGAACGTGATCAAATATTAGATAAACTTCAGAAGTTAATTTTTGCAGACGATATCGATAGATTTGAATATGCAAAAGAGTTGTCAAATCGATTTGTAAAAAATAAGAATGATGTATATTCAGACCTAGAACTATGGGTAGAGTTATGGCGAGATATTTTATATATTAAATTGAATGTACCTGAATTAATAGTAAATACTTCTAGGAAAAAGTCTTTATATAAAGTTTCTCAGTTAATGAGTAATTATAGTATTGTCAATTTGTTAAGAAAAATTGAAGAGACAGAATCAAATTTAAAAATCAATATAAATCCAAGATTAATTTTTGAATCATTAATGTTAGATATTCCTATTTTACAATCAGATCATATTTGAATAATTTATTAAAACTTTAATCGTCGTTGTCAGCTTCTTCGTTAGCATCTTCAAGCAGTTCTATAGATATTTGGAAATCAGAAGGTATAAAGCCAAGTGAGTTAGCAGGTAATTTATGTATAGTGTCTAGAAATATATCAACAGATGTTGAATCTACAAGCCTGTTTTGCAAACCTAATCTAACAGTTTTTACATCAATTTGGTCAGTAATGCTAGTTACAGTATCGTTATCAATGTTTTCAAAATCGTAAGCAAATCTTGCTGAAAAAATTATTATTGATGAAGAAATAACTATACCTATTACTAATCCTAAAGTTATACCTCCTAAAGAGTCTATTAATGAAGATATTCCTAATGTTGCCACAGATAAAATAGGGCGTATAATTTTAGCAATCCAGCTACCTACCATTAATCCTGCAGAAATAATTATTATGTATGATACTACAGTGACTAATGTGTCAGAAGATACTGAATCGGAAAAAGTAGAACCTAAATCATCAGCTAATTGACCTGCTATTAACCAGCCGACAAATCCACCAATCACCATTATTAAGGCTGTTATGATGCCAGTTCTCATACCAAAAACAGATGAACCTATGAGTACTATTAAAATTATTATATCTAGCCAATTCATGATTTTATCCTATTCGAATTTTTATTTTTTTTGTGGAGGTACTGGATTAATTAATCCATTTGACAATGTAAATGGGATCAATTCCTCAAGTTCACTTAAGGTCCATCTACCATTTTTGTGTATAGTTCTTTCTATATGTCTAGGTGAATATAAATCTAAAGGCCAACCGTTAGTTCCTATCACTTGTCCCGTAATATTTCCTGCTGCTTCAGTACATAAATATGCAGCTTTTGGAGCATTATTAGCAGGATCCATATAATCTTCAGGGAAATCCCAATAAGACATTTCTGTAGATCCGTCATCTTCACTCCCTCCATGAGTTTGTTCAGATAGATCTTTTCTAAGATCTCTAGTTGACTGAGGAACAGATTGAGCCATACGAGTATTACCACCAGGATATACAGCATTAGCTGTAATTCCGAATATTGATAATTCTCTTGAAATAGCTCTTACAAATCCCACCATACCTTCTTTAGCTGAAGCATAATTTGCTTGCCCTGAAGCGCCTAATCCTGAACCAGAAGAAAACAATACTATTCTTCCGTAATTTTGCTCAATCATATGAGGAACTACATGTCTTACCATGTTGAATGCCCCATATAAATGAACTTTTAGGACAGCATCCCATTCATCTTCTGTCATATTAAATACCATTCGATCTCTTAGTATGCCAGCAACATGGCACATAATATCAACTCGTCCAAAATTATCTATTGCAGTTTGAACAATTTTTCCAGCAGTTTCAAATTCAGCAACAGATTCACCTGATGCTACAGCATTACCACCTAAGGATTTGATTTCTTCAACTACTTTTTGAGCTGGAGTAAGGTCTGAGCCTTCTCCTTCTAGTGAGCCTCCAAGGTCATTAATAACTACAGCGGCTCCTTCATCAACTAATTGCAATGCAGTATCTCTACCAATTCCTCGTCCAGATCCAGTTACTATTGCTACTCTACCTTCGAGTCTATTACCCATTTTTTACACCTCATTTGAAATTCAATTTGTCTTAATATCCGTTACCAATTATTTTGGGAAATAATACATCCATTTCATCCATCGTAAATTTCCCACGTTTATAAACACTTTTTTCAGCTTTAGGATTTGAGTATAAAAATATACTTCCTCTTCTAACTCCAAAAATATAACCATTTATATTAGGAGAAGCATTAGTGGACAAATACACGGCTAGTGGAGCTATATTTTTGGGGTCATCTGGATGACCAGGACCTTCCCATTCATCAATAACAGGCGATGGACCAATTCCAGCTCTTTCATCGGGTGTTGGATAAGGGCCTTCAGGTATTTTAAATTCATCAGTTGTGCCTGGGAAACTTCTTGTTTGAGCCATTGCAGAAATGCCATTAGCCGTTACTCCATATTTACCTAAATCTCTTGCAAGTGTTCTAGTTAGTCCAGCTAAACCTTCAGAGCTTGCTGCAAAATTTGATCTTCCTATATCACCAAGTCCAGCATCAGAAGTTAGGTTGACAATTTTTCCACTTCTTTGTTGTCTGAATACTATAGCAGCGAATTTTGAAACTGTAAAAGCTGCTTTTAGGTTATTGGTTATTACATTATCCCAGTCTTCAGGAGTCATTTGAAAAATCATTCTATCTCTTAATGTAACAGTACTAGTAATTAATATATCAATTTTCCCAAAATTATCTATAGCAGATTTAATAGTCTTTTCTGCTCCATCCATTTCTGCGACATTGTTATAATTTGCTATAGCTTTACCCCCTTGACTTGTTATTTCAGCGACGGCACTGTCAGCAGGGATATTTGAAGAACCTGACCCGTCTATGTCACATCCCAGGTCATTTACAACTATCGAAGCACCTTCTTCTGCAAGTAAAAGAGATATTGCTTTTCCTATACCTCTTCCCCCTCCAGTTACAACGGCTACTTTTTCTTTTAATCGATCTCCCATAAAATCCTCCAAAATAAGATTTGGTAAATTAAATTAATTAATATTATAAACGCATATTAGGTTTTTTGCTATTTTTATTATAGATGATTAAGGTAAAATTTCTCCAGATGAAAATTTTCTTAAAACATTTTCTGTCATTATGGATATATCGTTATCATAATTATTATAAGATAAAGATCCACACCAACTTATTGAGCCTACAGAGAAAACAGCTCCTCCATTTAATTTTTTTAAATAAACAATATCAGATCTAACTAAATCGCTTTTTGTTCCTCCTTCATCGGGATTCATTGCTACAACTTCTTCAACAACATGTTGATATGCATCAGAGAAATCTTGAGCACTCGCAATTAATTTAGCATTTGCTGGAGTTCCTAGTTTTTTGTCAGCCCTATCAATTTCAAAGCCTGCTGCTCCATCCATAACTAGTCCGTGATTACCAAGTGGCTGGTTTGTATTGACACCTTCAAAAATAAACTTAGTTTCATTATTGATACTTTCTTTTGATATTTTATAAGGAATACTTACATCAAATCCTTGAGAAGTGAATCCAACGCCAACATTTTTCTGAGGAGGTAGTCCTCTGTGTTTCCATATCCCTCCTAATTCTCCTGTTGTACTATGGTAATATTCTCCTGGATTTGCTTCATATGTTTCAGTTCCATGCCACCTTCGAACTTCTAAAATATGTGGATTTTCGGTGTCAAAAGACGTCACCCAATAGAAACCATTACCCCCTAAATACATTAATTTACCACTAGTAGAAGTATATTTATTTAGAGATTGCAGCATAGTATGTGTCCAATATTCTGGATGAGCGCCTGTGATAACAACTTTATATGGTTCAATTAGTTTATGCCCTTCATTATTGAGGTCTTCATCTGTTATAACATCGTAATTGAATCCTTTTTGTTCTAGCCAATCAATTAAATGTAGATCTGCTGACAAGGATATTGGAGCTGACTCTCCTAGTCCTAATAGAGTTGCTCTTGTATGAGGTCTAAGGTTCATCATAGGTCGCATTCTGGAAGAGTAAAAAACTCCACTTCCATCAGAATGAAAATCATATAAACTTAATAGGTTATTATTAATAATATATTCATTTTCGTTGGGGGTATAAATATTGGATGCAGGAGGTTTATTTACTAAATCTCTATATCTTTTTATTCGAGATTCTGCAATTTTTTGATTCCAGTTAGCATAGGCTATGTATGTTGCAGTAGGAACCAAGAAGACTATTTTGGAGTTTTGAGTTCCTTTTTGAGGGCGAACAAAGAAGGGGATATAGTCAATATGATTTTTTGCGGTAATTTTGACAGCATATATTCCACTTTTCCATTTTTTAGAAATTTTTAAGGTAAAAGTTTTTTTCCAATTACAGTCTGCAAGATCATCATCATGAAAATATATAGCCCCATATTGTTCCAATTTGTTGGTATAATTAATTTCAGTTCCATCCCAATTATGTCCTGTCATAGCTCTAGCAGGCTGATTGATACTAGTTCCGTCAATATTATTATTGGAAATATCCTTAATAATGTTTGATGAAATATTTTTGGAGAAATCCCAAAAGGCTATCAAAGATTTTTTAGAAAGCATGGAAAATTCATCATTGTATAGAAGTGCTCTTTGTGTGCTATTTAGGGTTTTTCCAAATATTTTTGGAGACTCTATTTTTCCATTAAAATGTTTATACATAAATTTATGGTTTTTTGATGCCCCAATGAATATATCTTCACTTATATTGGGAAAATTATATGTAGAGAGGGATGTTTCCTTAAAGGAGTAAGAATTGTCGTTGGGTAATAAATTTAATGGTTTTTGTTCTAGGTATAGTTTATTAGATATATTGTCATACATTATTAATATAAAATACCATTCATGAGTTCGGATTGTTTTTTCAGAATTCATGGACAACTTATTTCCATTATTATTTATGGATATATTTAATTCACCAGCATTGCTGATTTCTATTTCTATATAAGAATTTTCCCCTGATTGGGATATGATTACTTGATTATCTTCATAAGGTTTGGTTGGGTATATCCAAGTTTGAAAGGTGAAGCTTTTGTTGAAGTTAATCTGTTTTGGATTGTTAATTTTTATATATGAGCCAGTGTGAATAGTTTGAATGCTTCCTTTATAAAAACCATCTATATTTGAGGGGACTTTATTTTCTTTGTGGCCTGGCCCACTAGGATTTGTATCGCCGTGTATTAACCTGACAACTTCAGCTTTGAATTTAGGTTCAGTTGAGCTAATCATGAAGTCTAATTCTTCGTAAGGCTGAACACTTAATTTGTTACTATAGCCTACTAGGTGATTATCTTTAGAAATTGATTGCAAAATTAATTTACCTGTTCTTAGTTAGGATATTTTAAATTGGGTTTCCATTATAATCTATTTTTACTATAGGTAAACCTATAGTTTCTATTTCAGATATTATTTTTTGATAATCGCCAACAATTAATATTTTGAGTTGGTCAGCTAAAATTCTTTTTTTACTTACTTCAATTATTTCATCTAAAGTTAATTGGTTTAATTGATCAGGTAATTTAGAATAATAATTTAAGTCTAAATTAAATAAGGGTATATTAGAAATTTGTCTGATTATTTGTCTCAGAGTTTCAAATTGATTTGGAAGGTTTTTTAGAATACTTTGTTTGGTAATATTAAATTCTTTTTTTGAAACAAGCCTTGAAGAGTTTAATTCGCTATATTCTTTAATGGTTTCTAGTATGCTTTCTTTAGTGACAGTTGTATCTACTGAGCCCCCAGATATGAATGGAGAATTTACGCTTGACCATTGAATAGCAGATGAAAAACCATAGGTATATCCTTTATCTTGTCTAAGGTTCATATTTAATCTTGCTGCAAAATGTCCGCCAAATAAATAGTTGTTAAAACTTAAAGGTAAGAATTCGCTATGTTTTCTCGGAATTGTTAAATGTGCTATGCGTATTAATGATTGAGCTGCTCCAGGTTTATCAATTATATATATTTTCGACTCAGTATTTGCAGGTATATTAGGTTCAAATTTGTTTGTTAAATTTGATGATGAAATCGGCCATTTCCCAAAATATTTATCTAAGTTTTCAAATGTTTCTTTTTCATTGATATCTCCAGCTATTAATAAATATGTATTTGAAGGAGTAATGAACCTTTTACAGTAATCATAAATATTTTTTTGGTTAATTGATTTAACAGACTCATTATTACCTTTTATAGGGTGTCCATAAGGTGTTTCATTTCCATAAAGTAATGATTGTATGCCTCTTGATGCAATAATGGATGGGTTGTCATTAATTCTATTTAAATCAACAGTTGTTTCAGCAATTAATCTGTCAATTTCTGTTTGGGGGTATGTAGAACATTGTATTATATCGGATAGAATTTGAATCGTTGGCACAAAATTTTCTTTAGTAGTGTTAATTTGAATTTCTATAGATTCTTTTCGGATTTCTATATTTAAGTGCGAGCCTAAAATTTCTAATTTATGAGCAATATCCTGACTAGAAAAATTTGAAGTTCCTTCGTTTAGCATTAATCCAGCAATATAAGAGAGTCCTGGAAGATTTTTGGGGTCATAAATTGATCCTGCATTAAATATTAATGAAATTTCGATTAAAGGTAGATTAGATTTTTGTATATGTAATATGTTTAATCCATTATTTAATTTAATTGATTTCGGTACAGGAATTTCAAAATTAGACAATATTTTTGGTTTAGGTTTGTTTGTTCTAATAATATCTATTTTTGTGTATTTTAAATTTTTTTCAGGCAATATGGATAATTTTACTGAATTAGATTTCAGATTATGTAAAATAGATCCATGTAATGATTCGGGTGTTACATTCATATATCTCTCTAAATCAGAGTTTATTTTATTTGGATCATTTGCCATTATGTTGTAATAATTTAATTGGTCAGCTTTTCCTCCAAAACCTCCACATTTTTCTAATTGTCGAATAAATTGAGCTTTTATTATATTTTTTGATTTTAAAATTTCATCATAATTTATAGGTTTCTCTTGAATTGATTTAAGTTCTTCTTCTATTAAAAATTCAATTTCTGATAGAGTATGATTTTTATTTGCTGTTACCTCTATAACAAACTCTCCAGCGATTTCTTGAGAATATTGATATACATTAATGTCTTTTGCTATTTGTGTTTCGTAAACTAATTTTTTATAAAGCCTTGAACTTTTTCCATATCCTAAAATAATTGATAATAATTCTAATTCAGGTTGGTGTAATTTGAAATCCGGCACAGTTGGCCAAGCTATATATAATTTAGGTAATGTAACTTTATCTCTTTCAGATAAAATTACATTCCCTTTTAATTGGGAATCTATTTGATGGATTTTATTAATTTCTTTTCCTGGTGGTATAGGCCCATAATATTTTTCTACGAGTTTTATTGTTTGTTCTTTATTGATATCTCCAGCAATAGAAATACTAGCATTTGAAGGGTGATAGTATTTGTTGAAGAAATTTTTTACATCAGATAAATGTGCTGAGTCAAGGTCTTCCATATAACCAATTGTTGGCCAATTATATGGATGGGGAGTAGGGAAGAGTTTTGATTGTAATATTAAATGAGCCATTCCATAAGGTTGATTTTCATAATTCTCTCTTCGTTCATTTTTTACAACTTCTCTTTGTATGTTAAATCTTTTTTCATCTAAAGCATCTAGTAAAAAGCCCATTCTGTCAGATTCTAGCCATAATACTAATTCTAAATAATTTGAAGGTATATTTTCCCAATAATTTGTTCGATCAGACGATGTGGATCCATTTAAAGTAGCTCCGATTTCTTGCAAAGGTTTAAAAAAACTTTCATTATGGTTTTTTGATCCTTCAAACATTATATGTTCAAATAGATGAGCAAATCCTGTTTGTCCTGAATTTTCATTTTTTGATCCAACATGGAACCATGTGTTAACTGATATGAAAGGAATAGAATGGTCTTCATGTAGTATTAAATCTAGACCATTATTCAGAGTTATTTTTTCATAAGGTATTTTTAGCATTGAATTAATTATCTATTGAAATTTCTATATTTATTATAATTATATCATTCTGTTCTTGTAAAATTTAGTTGTTGTCAATTTATTTGCGTATTTGTTCTAAGTTTTACTTTTGAGCGGTTTTCTTGAAGCGTTGAAGATATGACTCTTTCGTGATTTTCCCATCCATTATTCATTGCTTCTAATATTTCCATTTCACATAAATTAACTAATCTTGTTGGTACTTTGTTTTCAAAACCTAAATTATTGAAAAGACGATAGTCTTTATATGCAAGTTTTAAAAAGAAATGGCTAGGTAGAAATTTTCCTTTAAAAAGAGTTTCTGGCATTCGTTTGTACAGACTTGAGTTTTCACCTAATATTTTTGCTTTATCTACTGCCTTTAATAAATTATTTAAATTAACTCCTGATTTAACTGCAAGAGTGAAGCATTCTGTCATTAATAGATCTATACCCATAGTGAGGGCATTAACGCTTATTTTTGTTGTTGTTCCACTTCCAAGTTTACCTACGAAAACTACTTCATTTCCTATAGAATATAATAGTTTTTCTACTTTTTTAAAAATTGAAAAATCTCCTCCTACATAAAAAGTTAAAATCCCTTTGCTTATGCTTTGACGATCTCCCATTACTGGAGCATCTATCATGAAAGATTTTTTTTTGTTAATAAATTCTCCTGTTTTTTTTATAAATTCAGGGGAATTTGTAGTGTGGTCAATATAAATTGTATTTGGGTTTAATCCAGAAAGTACCCCATCATCCCCATATACTACTTTTTCTGCTTCTATTTCACTAGGTAACATAGTACAGATAATACTACTACGTAACGCTACTTCTTTAGGTGATTCGGCCCATTGCGCACCATTTTGCATAAGTTTTTCAGCAGATTTTTTATTTATATCGTGAATAATTAATTCGTATCCTTGCTTCATTAATGAAGCAGCCATTGCATTGCCCATGTTGCCTATACCAATAAAACCTATCATTCTTCTTTCTCCTTTTCTATTTTATTAATGAATTTCGACAATTCATTTATAAATGTAAACATATCTTCTGTAATTGCTCTATGACCAGCATTAGCTAAATTAATATGAAAAGAATTTCTTAGATTGTTTTCAAGTAAATCTGATTGATATTGAGGAGTAATAATATCATCTTGACCAGAAACTATTAAGCAAGGAGTTGAAATTTTATTTAACCAAGTTCGAGAGTCAAATTGAAGCATAGAATTGACTTGTATTTCATATGTAAAAAAAGGAGTTAAATCTGGATGATTTATAGATTTCTTAATAGTTTTATAAAGCCAATCAGTGTTAGATAAAGTATTTTTACTATACATCAATGCAGCAGTTACATAAAAAAAGTCTTTGGGGTTTAATCTCTTAGCTAAAATTGGTAATGAAGACCATATCAGAGAAGTTCTTGAGTCAACAAAAGCTATGGTACTACAAAGTGTTAGACTTCTACAGATTTCAGGATGTTTATATGCTATTACTTGAGCAATTAATCCTCCCATTGATTGTCCTATTATATGAGCAGATTTTATGTTGAGTTTCTTAAGTAGTTTAATTGTATCTTGTGCCATATCATTAATAGAATAAGGTTCTGAAGGCTTATCTGATTTACCTACACCTCTGTTATCTATTGAAATACATCTGAAAGTTTTATTTAATTTTTCTACAATTACTTCCCAAGTGTCTAGTCTTGATCCTACTCCAGATAAAAAAACTAATGGAATTCCTTTGCCGGATTGATGGAAGTGTAGATTTATACCATTTATCTTTGATGAAGGCATATAAGTGCTCCTCATTAGTTGGTTATATTAAATTTTAGTATTGATGATAGCTTTACGCCATGCTAAACTGATTTTAATCTTTATGGAGTTAAAATGTCTATAAATCAAGATGATATTATGCATATTGCAAACCTTGCGAGAATTGGTTTGTCTAAAGAAGATATTAGTAATTTACAAGTTGAGATGGCTAATATTCTAGAGCATTTTGAAGTGTTAAAAAATATTGAGGTTAATAAAAAAGAACCTTTGATTCAATCAGATGAAATACAAAGTGTTACTAGAGAAGATTTAAATAATAATACTTTATCTAATATGAATAGCTCTATGTTATCAAATGCTCCGGAGTTACAAGAAGGCTTTATAAAAATACAATCTGTATTTGAATAATAATTGTTCATAGAGTATATATAATGAGTAAATCTAATTTAACAGAATTAACAATTTCCAAAGCAAGAAAATTACTGGATAAACGAGAAATCAGTTCTGTTGAATTGACTAAAGCATTTTTAGATAAGATTGCTGAAACTGACAATTTTGTGAAATCTTTTATTACTGTTACTCCGGAATTAGCCTTGAAGCAAGCTGAAAAGGCAGATCTACTTATTAAAGAAAATAATATTCATGATTTAACAGGAATCCCTTTACAAATAAAAGACAATATTTGTACATCTGGAGTTAATACTACATGTTCGTCAAAAATGTTAGAAAACTTTGTACCTCCATATAATGCAACAATTGTAGATAAATTATATGATTCAGCTGCAATTTTACTTGGAAAAGGGAATTTAGATGAGTTTGCAATGGGTTCATCTACAGAAAATTCGTATTTTTATCCTACAAAAAACCCCTGGGATTTAGATAGAGTCCCTGGAGGGAGTAGCGGAGGGCCTGCAGCTTCTGTAAGTTCGGACCAAGTAATAAGTTCTATAGGGTCTGATACCGGGGGTAGCATAAGACAACCAGCATCTTTATGTGGTGTTGTAGGCCTTAAGCCAACATATGGTTTAGTTAGCAGGTATGGCTTGATAGCTTTTGCTAGTTCATTAGATCAAATTGGCCCAATTACTAAAGATGTTACTGATTCAGCTTTGTTATTAAATGCTATATCTGGATATGATTCTAAAGATGCTACATCAATAAATTTTCAAACTCCAGATTATTGTAATTATTTAAAAGAAGATTTATCTGGTATTAAAATTGCAATTCCTGAAGATTATTTTGGAGATGATATTGATAGTGGCGTTAAAAAAGTTGTTTATGAAGCAATTGAAGTTTTAAAAAAACTTGGTGCATCAATAGAAGAGATTTCTTTATCAGTAATGCAACAATTCGCTTTAGCAGTATATTATATTATTGCACCATCAGAGGCTTCAGCAAATTTATCTAGATATGATGGAGTAAAGTATGGCTTTTCTGACAGGTTGAATTCTGGAGATTTGATGGAAACATTATATAAAACTCGTCAAAATGGATTTGGTCCTGAAGTAAAAAGAAGAATAATGTTAGGTACGTATGCACTTTCTTCCGGTTATTATGATGCATATTATTTAAAAGCACAGCAAGCAAAAAAAATGATTAAATCTGAATATGAAGATACTTTTAAAAAATATGATGCCATAATAACTCCTACGTCCCCTACTGTGGCTTTCAAAATTGGTGAGAAATTTTCTAATCCGGTTCAGATGTATTTAAGTGATATATTAACAATTCCAGTTAATATAGCGGGTATTCCAGCTATATCTATTCCTTCGGGGTTTATAAATGGATTACCTGTAGGAATGCAAATTATTGCTCCAAGGTTGCGAGAAGATACTATTTTTCATATTGCTTATTCATATGAAAAAGCAACAAATTGGAGTAAATTCAAACCAAATTTTAATACCTAAAAATCTAATTATTGTTATTTTTGAGATTGGTTTTGAAATTTATAAAATAAAGATTAAATTACCGCGAATATGTAATGTTTTTAAAATTAATCATCTCATTAGGATTGATGTTTAGATATTATATTTTCACTTTTTATTAACTATAATTGTTGATTTGCCAATAACTAATTTAACTTCATTCTCATCTTGCAAAAAAACATCACATTCAAGTTGATCTAAACCATCTTCAGTAAATTTGTCAGTAAAAATTCCTACTAATTTTAATCTAGTATTATGAGGTACCATATGTCTAAATATAACATCTAAAGTTTTTATTTTTAGATTTGGTGCCCAATTACTTATAAATTGAGCCATAACAGCAGTTGTTAGCGCTCCTGGGACTATGGGGCCACTTAATCCTTCACTTTTAGCAAATTCAGAATCAGTAAACCTACTAGGCTCTATTTTTGATTCTAGTATTTTTACAAATTCAAATACTTGTTCAGTAGTTATGACTTTGTTTGATGGTCCAATTTCGTCACCTAAATCTATATCGTCAAAAGTAATATTTTTATCCAATTTTAACTCCTCTTTCTATGCACGAAGGATTCACGTACAAGCGTTGTTGTTAAGCCTTCTTGATTAGCAAATTTTGTTTCCCAAACTTCAAAGATCATTTTTCCTGACCGACCGGTTTTTGCAAATACTTCTTTCAATCTAGTATTTACAGTTAATTTGTCACCGGGTTTAATAGGATTAACATTGTCAAGAGCTTGTCCTGCAAAGAAAGTCCCATCTCCAAATTCAATTTTTATATCAGGCCTAGTTACTTTAGACATGAAAATATTACATAAAGTTGGCGGCGCAATGATTCCTCGGTGTTCAGAATTATTTGCATATTCTTCATCTGTAAATAACGGATTGGTTTCTTCAGTCGACTTACAAAAACTATCTATCATTTCTTTTGTTATATTAAATTCACCGATATAAGATTCTTTGTTTAGCAGGCTTTTGTCATATTTGATTTCTTCTTCTGTAGACATTTTACTCCCTTGGTTTTTCAGTGTTTATTTATTTTGTATCCTCAAGTTTAATTGGTTTGAATTTTTTGGTCATTAATGCTTGTACTAACTCTTTTTCATTATTTACAGGATGATCAAATTTAGTTAAACAAGTACCAATTGCACTAACCATATGAGCATCGCTGCCACCTATACCTAGATAACCTTTATCTGAAATTAATTTTTCTGTGCGGTCTTGTTCTCCGGGTCTATAACTTCCATTAAGATGTTCGACTATATTAATGGATTCAAAATTATTACTATTAACATATTCTATGAATCCTATTCCAAATCTTCCAGGGTGAGCAGGAATAGCTATAGCCCCATTATTTAAACATACATCTATTAAGTGAATTGCGCTCATATTAACATTATTAAATTTGATGTGTTTTGCTATTTCTTTTGTGATTCCATATACAAGAAAATGTCCAGAATCTGTATCTAGTTCAGCACCTTTTAATATAGTTATATTATTATCTTTAGATATTTGAGTGTAATCTATATCAAAATTAAACTGCCGATGCTCAGTTAATACAAATCCGTCTATATTATATCCTTTGCGTCTTAAAACATTTATCCATTTTACGTATTGTTCTACAGAAGCTCTAGAATCATCTGACAGTGTTGAATGAGTATGTAGGTCAAGAATCATTTTTTTATATTAGTCTAGTTTGGTAAGTACAGTCAATGTTAATTTAATTTTGATCTAAGTAAATCATTATTTAAAACTTCAGTATTAATAATATTGTCAGGCTTTTCTCCAATTAATACTTGTCCAACATATTGGGAAGCTCTTTTTTCAAGTTCAAGTACGGCTTCTTGTGAAAAAAAAGCAGTGTGAGGAGTTATGATGGTCTTAGAGTGTTGAATTAATCTATGATTTAAGTTGGGGTTAATATCAACCAATACATCTAATCCTGCACCTGCAATTTTATTTGTTTCTAAAGCTTCATATAAAGCGTCTTCATTTATTAATCCTCCTCTTGCACAATTAATTAAAAATGCGTCCTCTCTCATTTGATTAAATTGGTCATAATTAATCATTTCAGATGTTTTTTCAATAAGTGGAGAGTGCAATGAGATAAAATGGCTTTCGGAAAGCAATTTGTCTAAGGTAACTTTTGTAGCATCAAAGTTGTTCATAGAATTTTTATCAACATTTGGGTCAAAAGCTAAAATATCCAATCCAAATGCTCTAGCTTTTTGTGCTACAGATTTTCCAATTCTTCCAAATCCCACAATTCCTAATTTTTTACCTTTAAGTCTCATTATTCGCATATTTAAACCAGCTGTGCCCCATCCATTATTTTTAGTATCTTCATTATGTAATATAATTCTCCTATTCCAGCTTAACATTAGTGCTATTACATGATCAGCTACTTCTTCTACACAATAGTCTGGAACATAAGTTACAATTATTCCTTGCTTAGTTGCTTCTACAACATCAATATTATCAACCCCAACTCCATATCTACCAATTACTTTGCAATTTTTTGCTGCTTGAACAACTTTTTTAGTTACTTTAGCAAAGCAAGTTAATATTCCATCTACATTCTTTGCCATTTTTATCAAAGTTTCTTCGTTGCTATTAGGAGCTACTATTATTTCTACATTATATTTTGATAATATTTCTTTTTCTGGATCTATAGAAGGCCATACATAATCGGTTATAAGTACAGTTTTTGAGCCCATATTTTCTCCTTATATAATATTAATTTTTCATTGGTGAGAATTGACATCCATCTACAAATAAGTCAAAAAAGTCTTCAGTTGTTTCCAGTTCAATATGTTCTATATTTTTGCATATTTCTTCAGATTCATATCGGATTTTTGAAGAAAGGAGCATTTTTGTTGCTCCCTCTATGGATGTATTACCAACTTGATGAATTTTATTTTGGTCTATGTTTAATATAAAGCCTATCTCGATAGCATTATTTATATTTATATAATTTCCAAAACCACCTGCAATATAAACATTGGAGATTTTTTCAGTAGGAATACCGTATTTTCGTAGGACTATTTTTTGTCCACAATAATTTGCTGCTTTAGCTTGAGCTAAAGAACTTATATCTTTTCTAGATATAGTGATATTATTTTTTGAATCAATGATAAATTCATTTTGCTGGTTTTCTAATACTCCTAAATGGTTCATTCTAGAAGTTAGTTTAAGTTGAGCTAATATATCAATTAAGCCAGATCCACATATGCCTATAGGGTTTTTGTTGCCAATAGTTTGAAATTCTAATTGATTATTCTTAAATTCAATCTTTTCAATTGCACCATTATATGCGGGCATTCCATATTTGATTTCGCCTCCTTCAAATGCAGGGCCAGCAGGGCAAGATGCGGCAAGTAATTTATTTTTATTTCCTAATACAACTTCGGTATTTGTTCCTACATCTATCAGCATAGATATTTCTTCATTGTAAGGTATTTCTGTAGTAATTAAATCTGCTGCTACATCTGACCCGACATGTGAACCAATTAAAGGTCCTCCATAAATATTTGCTTCAGGGAAAATACGTATATCTAAATATTTTGCTTTGGAATTTATAGCAGTAGATTTCCTTTTACCGTTTTCATATTCAGATTCTATTATAGATTTATATGGCTTCTCTCCAATACTACTTACATCTATTCCAAAAAATATATCTCTCATAGTTGAATTTCCTACTACAACTATTTCATATATTAGTCGTCTGTGAATTTTTAATTTTCTAGAAATTTGTCCAATTTCAAAGTTTATAGAAGATAGTAATACTTTTTTTAATTCCCCTTTAAAATGAGTAGAGTCGTATGAAATTCTATTCATTATGTCACTTCCGCCAAATTTCTGGGGATTTTCAAATGAGGAAATGTATACTATTTCTCCATTTTCGAGATTTACTAAGTTCATAACTATAGTTGTAGTTCCAATATCTATAGATAAACCATAGATAGCTCCACGATATTCATCTATTACTTTACCGTTAAATTCAACATTATTTTCTTTTTGTTTAGTTAAAGGATTAATTTTAAATTTTGTCTGGATTGATTTAGTCAGTATTTTTGGTTCTCTGCGTAAAACAGAAAATTCTACATCATCTTTTAAATTATTGATTTTTGCCTGACATGCTAACCTAAAATTATCGGTAAGAAAACTTTCTGATTCTGTTGGTTTATTTAATGAATTAATTCCATTTTTAATTTCTATAATACATTCATGGCATTTGCCATTTCTTCCACATGAAGTTGGCACTCTTACATTTAGAATATCAGCATATTGAAAAAGAGTTTTTTCTTTAATTGATTTTGATCTTTTAGAACCAAAAATAATAGATGACATATGAAGTCCTGGTGAATTTATAAATTATTTTTTAAATTAGAGTTTATATTTAGCTGAGAAAATTTTAGATTTCCCAAGCATTTCTATAGTCTAGATTATCACTACCAACGCAAAGAATGTTTGTTTTTTCTTTTTTCCTCAATTGATTTCGACAGCCAAAATTTGCTGTGCAAAAATTTTTAGCATTTTTATAAGGACATCGCCATTTGGAAACCTCAGAAACTGTTTCAGAAATAGATTTATAAACTAATTCTAATTTCTTGATACTTTCTTTATATTTTTCTTTATTGATATATTGAGAATTAATACTTTTTGGAATGATACTTGCTCACTTTAATTTATTTATTTGCCAATTCTTTAGCTAATTCTACACAATCAATTGCGTCCTTACCATATCCGTCTGCTCCCATATCGTCAGCAAATTCTTGAGTAACAGGAGCTCCTCCAACCATTATACTAACTTTTTCTCGTAAGCCTTCATCTTCAAAAGCTTCAATAACTCTACCCATATTTGGCATTGTAGTTGTAAGTAATGCAGACATACCAAGTATTTTTGCGTCATGTTTTTGTATAGCATCTATAAATTCAATTTCTTTAACATCGACTCCCAAATCATGAACTACAAAGCCTGCTCCTCTAAGCATCATGATACATAAATTTTTTCCTATATCGTGTAAATCTCCTTTTACAGTACCCATAATCACAGTACCTATAGGAGGAATATCGGATTCTGACAAGATTGGTTCTATATGAGCCATTCCTGCTTTCATAGCTCTTGCAGATATTAATACTTCAGGTACGAAAATAATATTGTCTCGAAATTTAATACCTACTATTGCCATGCCTGCAATTAACCCATCATCCATAATTGTATTTGCTGAGTAACCATTATCAAGAGAATCTTTAGTTAATTCATCTACTTTTTGGTTATTTCCTGTAATTAATGCATATGCAATTTCTTGCATTAGGGGATCAGTTTTTTCATAAATCTCTTGTATATGTTTTAGTTCAGAAGGATTAGCTATATGTTTCATTTCTTCTAAAATACCTTCATTGACTATAGGCATATTTTATTCTCCATAAGTGATTCTTAATTATTGTTATTACAACTATATTATACCTCTGTAAGAATTAAATAGTAACCTAATTCAGTTCTCCATCTCGGTAAGCTTTTAAATAATTCATGCAAAATTCATCTTTACCAGTTAACATGTTTATAGCTAATATAAATTTTTTTGAATTAATGTCTATATCTTGTATTTCATTCAATTTAATTTGTATAGGATCTAGCAGTCCTGCGTTGATACCTGATTCTAGGCCTAAATAAATGAAAGCTTGATTAATTAGTTTTCTCATAGGCATACCAAATGATACATTACTTAATCCCATACCAATATATAATTCTTTTCCATATTGTTTTCTTATTTCTTTTACAGCATCAAAATAATGGTTTCCATATTGTGAATTTACTGATATAGGAAAAATAATTGCATCTAAGAAAATATCTTTTAAACTAAATCCTAAAGAAGTAGCTTTATCAATTATTTTTGCTGAGTTATCAATACGGTCTTTTGAGTCTTCAGGCATTCCAGATTCATTAGTAGCCATAGCAATTATTTTAGTTTTATATTCCATTGCCATATCAAATACTTCAGGTCTTTCAAATGCAACAGAGTTAATTATTGGTTGCAGTTTTGAATTGGTGCAAGCTTTTAATCCTGATTCAATGATCTCTGAATTTGAAGAATCTATACTTATAGGAACTGACGAATATTTTTGAATTATTTTTACAGCTTTATTCATGCAATCTTTTTGAATATTTAAATCATAATGAACTTCATCCACATTTATATCAATATAATTTGCTCCTGATTTGATTTGCTTTTCAACTTCTGTTTTTATGTATTTTTCACCTTCAAGTCTAATATTGGGGTCATTGTCTCTTAGGTTTGTGATTGCAATCATAAAATGTTTGATTTGTCCTTGAGAGTAAGGTTGTGTATTTTTAAACCATTGAGGTATTTGCATTAATTGGGTGTTTTTAAAATTATCTATATAATTTATATACTGACCTCCATCTTCAGTATTTGTAATTCTTTTTCCGGTTAATTTTAAAGACCTTGTCGCATGAATATTTTCTCCAACTACAATAAAATTGTTATTAGCCATTATTTCGTATTGTCCATTCTTTTACTGTTTTAGGTATTTCTAATAAATTTTCTAATTTAGTAGCTAGTGGTATTGCGCATTCGGGTGCAATTAATTGCACCCCAGCTTCAAGGCATTTTTCAACTTCAATTTTTACATCTTCAGTGTTTTTGCTATATAAGGTTACAGGGTTATTTATGTTGCCAACTAATTTAATCCTATTATTGGCAATTTCCATAGCTTTTAATGGATCGTTCCTTGAATCAAAATGAAAGGCAGCCATATTGTTTTCAGATATATAATCTAGTCTATCTAGTGTGTGTCCACAAATGTGAAGTATTAGTGGAACGTTTAATTCTTCAGCAGCTTCTTGATGTATCTCAAGAAGGAATTTTTTATAATATTCTCCGCTAACCAAATCTCCAGTAGCATGATCAGGGTATGTAAGTATATCAGCCCCTGCATCTATTTGAGCTTGGCCAAATAAATTAGAAATTTCTTTTAGTTTTATTAGGCATTCCATAGTCATTTTGGGGTCATCTATGGACAAGAGTAAAAATGTTTCTACTCCAAATACATGATAGGCTAAAGTCCATGGCCCCATTGTTTTTCCAATGATTGCTACTTCGTTACCAAATTGTCTCTTCAAAATTTTAATTGAATTTATAATGGCTAAATTATCAGGGTGATCTAAAAAATTCGGAGGTATTTGGATATCATTTATAGATTTCCATATTGGATTACTCATTCTAACTGTAGGCCAGTTATCTTTTTGCTCCCATTGCATTTCACATCCAAGAGCAGAAGATTCTTGGATTATAGAAAAATATGGAGCTATTGAATCAAATCCAAGCTCTGTATATCCAGTAGCTGCCAATTGTGCATTTAATTCAGGATTTCTACAAGCATCTGGGAATGGTGCTCCTACTAAATCCATTAATTCTACAGTAGCAACACTGGTTGGGTTTGAAACAGGAGTTCTATCAACAGGGAGTCCATTAAGAGCATTCATTACTCGCTCTTTAGATGTCATGTTTTTTTTCATAATTATTATCTCCGGTTATTTATTCTTGGTTTGCGAAGCCCAGAGTGTTTGTTGTCATTTGGCCTTTTATTGAGTCAGCATCTAGCATGTCCTGAGTTCCTGTAATATTTCTTGCATAGGGCAATATTAAACGAACAAGGTTGTCAAGTTTTTCCCCATTACTAAATTTAACGCTACAACTATCAACTCTTTCCATAGTTCCATATTTAATTAATCCACGAATAATTGCATTTATACGAATTTCTGGTTTTGTATGAACCTGCGAAACAGAATCACCTGAATTTTTTTCAGCAGTTGGTAGGCATGCAGAAACTTCGTAAATATTAGAAGAATTTATCTCTTTAGGTGTAATAGTTATTTCTAAAGGAGAGCGTAAGTCTTTGATTTTTATTGGACCTATATTATGGCTAAAATTTGCTGGCTTTTCGACAGCTTGTTTAATTAAAAATTTCATAGGACGTTCATATACCTGGTTATTAGGATATTTAGCTTTATTATAAGTTTCAGTTATGGACTCCATTCCGCCTAAATTAATTAATTGATCTCTTACTTCTTGTATTCTTTCTTTTACTCCAGCAATTTTGCTAAAAGACCAGACAGTAAAAATTCCATTTTTTTCATATAGTCCTATACTTATGTTGTTAAAATGTGGATCTATAGAAATCAACTCTATACATCTTCCTAAATCTGATAATATATTATTGATATTATTTTTTTGAATGATCGTCATTTTAATAATTCCTTAAGTAATTTTATAATTTAATTTATTATATTATGTATTTCTTTTATATGTTGAGGGGTAGTCCCACAACATCCTCCTATTATATCAATATTTAAATCAATTAAATCTTTAAATTTTTCAGCCATATATTGTGGAGTTTCAGGATATACTATTCTGCCATTAATGATTTTTGGTATACCTGCATTACTATGTATTATCATATGTCCATCATCGACTGATCTCATTTTATTTGCTATTTCTATCATGTTATCAATACCATTTCCGCAATTTGATCCAACTACGTCGGCCCCAGCTTTTCTGAGTTCATTAGCTGCCGTTTCTGGAGTTATTCCCATCATTGTGAAATATCCTTTTGGTCCTAAATCAAAGGTCATTGTTGCTAATATGACTAAATTAGTATTTTCTTTAGCAGACTCTATAGCTAGTTGTGCTTCTTCAAGAGCTGTCATAGTTTCAATTAATATTCCATCAGCTCCACCATTTTCTAAAGCTTTCATTTGACTTATGAACCCTTTTTTCATTTCAGATTTAGTTGCTGAACCAAGTGGCTCAAGAAATTCACCTGTAGGCCCCACTGATCCAAGGACAAATTTTCCTTTTTGTGCTACAGATCTGGAAAGAGCCGCTGCTGCTCTATTGATTTCTGTTGTTTTATCTTTAAGACCGTATTTTTCTAACATATATGGATTACCACCAAATGTATTAGTAAGTACTATGTTAGAACCACTATCATAATAATCTTTACTCATTTTTTTTATTAAATTTGGGTTGTTTAAATTTAGCTCTTCAGGTGAAGCTCCTGCCTCTAGTCCATGTGATTGTAAGTAAGTGCCAGATGCTCCATCTGAGAGGATAGTTTTTGGTGATTTTAATGCATCTCTTAATGAGGGAAATATTTTTTCATTCATTTATTTATAAAGTCCTTTTATTATTTTATCCAGTGATCAATAGATCCAGGAGTACCTATTCTTTTACCTAACTTATCTAATTCTATAATTCTAGATACAAAATTTTTCGGGAAATTATTATTATATTTTTGCAGAGTTAATTCTAATACTTTGTTAATCTCACCACTAGTTTCTTTAAATTGACCCCATTGCCACGCGTTGATATATAAGTCACTACCATAACTTCCATCTTTCATTGCTATGGCATCTATTCCTTTTTGAAATCTTTCATCTAGCATTTGAGATTTTGTTTCGTTTTGAGATTTAACTTGTATTTGTGCAGGAATTTCTTTCCAATACATTATTCTAACTTTTATCATTTTTTTACCTTATGAAATTGAATTTACTTGAGTTTCTATAAATTTAATTATTTCATTTGTGGGGGTGCCGGGTCCAAAAATACCTTTTATACCTAATTTTTCTAATTCTTTTTTATCTTCATTCGGAATAATACCACCAGCTAGGATAATTATTTTATCTAGTTTGTTTTTCTTGATTCCTTCAATAATTTGAGGGAAAAGGGTCAAATGTGCACCTGATAAAGTACTTAATCCAATTACATTTACGTTTAATTCCATAGCTGTATCTATAATCATTTCAGGTGTTTGCCTAATTCCTGTATAAGTAACTTCCATTCCAGCATCTCTTAATGCTCGTACAATTATTTTTGCTCCTCTATCATGTCCATCTAAACCTGATTTTGCTATAAGTACTTTAATCATATTAATTTAATTCTTTTATACTGTTTTTATCTACTAATTCAACAAGTGTTCCATGAGTTGATTTTGGGTGTATAAATGCTATATCTCCTGCAAGTCCTTTTCTTGGCTTTTTGTCAATAAGTTCAATATCACTTGAGTCAAGGTTATTTAATGTTTGCTCTAAGTTATCTACTTCAAAACATATATGATGAATGCCTTCTCCTCGTTTTTGAATAAATTTTGCTATACTTCCATTAACATCTAATGGTTGTATAAACTCTAAATGAGTGTTGCCTAGAGAAATTAAAGTTGCTAGTACTCCTTGATCAGATATTTCAGTGACTTCGGTAGCTTTGGTTCCAAAAATTTTACTATAAAAGTCGATAGATTTGTTAATATTATTAACAGCAATACAAACATGGTTCAAATTTTCTACTTTACATAACGAGTTAGAATTTTTCATAAAACCTGAATCCTTTCATTATTATTACAAGCTTAGTAACTTTCTTGCAATAATCATTTGTTGAATTTGAGTAGTCCCTTCATATATTTCTGTAACTTTAGCATCTCTATAAAATCTTTCTATGTCGCTTGGGGCAAAATAACCAGCTCCTCCATGAATTTGCATTGATTTATTAGCACATTCTACAGCAACCTTTGAAGCCATTAATTTTGCCATAGACGCTTGGGTTACAAATTCTAAATTATTATCTTTTAGTGTTGCTGCTTCAAAAACAAGTAATCTAGCTGCATGTATTTCTGTTGCCATATCTGCAATCATATTTTGGATAGATTGAAATTCAGATATGTTTTTGCCAAATGCTTTTCTGTTTTTAGCATATTTAATTGCTGCTTCATATGAAGCTTGAGCAATCCCTATACATTGCGCAGCAACTGCAATACGACTACAGTTTAAAGATTGCATTGCTAAACGAAAACCTGCGCCTTCTTCTCCAATTCGGTTTTGAATAGGTATTTCAACATTTGAAAATGTAATTTGGCCTGTACTAGAAGCTTTTATCCCCATTTTACCAATTTGTTTAATTACTTCAATGCCTTTACTTTTTTCTACTATTAAAGCTTCAATTCCTTTATTTTTTAATAATTTATTTTTAGTTGCTAACACTATGAATATACCTGCTTCAGGTGCATTAGTAATGTAAGTTTTAGATCCATTTAAAATATAATGATCATTAATTAATTCTAGTGTTGAATTTAAGCCTCCAGCATCACTACCAGCATCTGGTTCTGTGAGTGCAAAAGCACCTATTTTGTTAGCATTTACTAATTCGGGTAAGTATTTTTCCTTTTGGTCTTTATTTCCATGCATTTGTATTAATTGTGCACATAATGATAAATGAGCTATATAAATTATACCTGTAGATGCACATGCTTTAGATATTTCTTCCACTACTATGCATAGTTGACGCATGCTTCCACCAGTACCTCCATATTTTTCTTCTATAGTTAATCCAAACATTCCAAGTTCAGCTAATCCCTGAATATTGCTCCAAGGAAATTCATTGTTTAAGTCATAATTAGAAGCTCTTGGTGCAATTTTTTGATTCGAGTAATCTTTAATAGTGTTTTTTATTAACTTTTCATCTTCAGATAAAAGACTATACATATTTTCTCCTGAATTTTATATTATAAAGAATTTAACTGCGTGTATTCACCAAATACTTCTCGTAATACGTTTGATATTTCACCTAAAGTTGCATAGCATTCAACGCATTTTAAAATTTGCGGGAAAATGTTTTCTTTTGTACTTGCTATTTCTTTTAAGGTCTTTAAAGATGCTTTTACTTGTTTATCAGATCGGTTATTTTTAGTTCTGTTAAGACGATTCAATTGTTTTTTAGTTTCCTGTGGGTCAATAGATTGTATTTTATCTATTTTGAATTTTTCTGATTGAAATTTGTTTACACCTACTACAATTCTTTTATTAGTATCAATTTCGTTTTGTAATTTATAAGCATTGTTGTGAATTTCATCAACCTGAAAATTTCTATCTAAAGCTTTTAATGCTCCTCCCAAATGATCTATTTTATTTATATATTCTACAGCAGAATTCTCTAATTGACTTGTTAACTCTTCAATATAATAAGAACCAGCTAATGGGTCTACAGTTTCACTTATACCAGATTCATAAGCAAGAATTTGTTGGGTTCTAAGAGAAATTTGAGCAGATTCTTCTGTTGGAAGTCCTAATGCTTCATCTTTTGAATTTACATGTAATGATTGAGTTCCGCCTAGTATAGCTGCTAAAGCTTGTACTGTGGTGCGTATGATATTGTTGTCAGTTTGCTGAGCAGTTAGTGTAACTCCTGCTGTTTGTGTATGAAATCTTAGCATACATGAACGAGGATTCTTAGCTTTGAACCTGTTTTTCATTATATTAGCCCAAATTCTTCTTGCAGCTCTAAATTTAGCAATTTCTTCGAATAAATTATTTTGTGACACAAAGAAAAAAGACAATTGTCCAGCAAAATCATCTATATTTAGACCTGCTTTGAGGGCATATTCTACATATGTTATTGCATTAGAAAATGTAAAAGCTAATTCTTGAATAGCAGTGGAGCCTGCTTCTCGTATATGGTAACCACTAACACTTATTGTATTCCATTTAGGTAAATTTTTACTACAATATTCAAATATATCAGTTACTAGCCTCATTGATTGTTCGGGTGGATATATATATGTTCCACGAGCTATATATTCTTTTAAGATATCATTTTGAATAGTTCCTTTTAGTTCTTTAATATTTGCTCCCTGACGTTTAGCTACAGCAATATATAAAGCTAAAAGTATAGGAGCAGTTGCATTGATAGTCATAGAAGTACTAACTTTTTCTAAAGGGATATCTTTAAAAAGTATTTCCATATCTGATAAACTTGAAATCGGAACTCCTGATTTCCCTACTTCTCCTAGTGACATTGGGTGATCAGAATCATAGCCAGTTTGGGTTGGTAAATCAAATGCAACACTTAATCCAGTTTGCCCTTGATCTAATAAATATCTATATCTATTGTTAGATTCTTCAGGTGAAGCCAGGCCTGCATACTGTCTCATACTCCATAATCTACCTCTATACATATTTGCTTGCACACCACGAGTATATGGATATTCACCTGGGTATCCTAAAGCTGTGGAATATTCAAAGTTGTTATCTTCATTAGTATATAGAGATTTTATAGGTATTCCCGAATCAGTATAAAAGTTTTCTTTTCGCTCTTTAAATCGATTTTTAAGAGGATTAAGGGTTTGTTCATGCCATTCTTTTTTTGATTTACTTTGCATATAAATTCCTTATAAATATATATAATAATATAGTTTTAATCTTATTTAGTAACTTTTTGATATAAGTATTATAGTATTATAATATGATAATTGATTATTGACACTTTTGATTTGTGAAAAAGTTACTGAAAGATTTTTTCAATATTTAGTGAGAGTTTTATGGAAAAACGTGTTGTTTCTGGCAATATATTAGAAGAAGATAACTCAGAAAAAAGTCTTAGACCTAAGCGTTTAAAAGATTACGTTGGTCAAAATAATATTAAAGAAAATCTTAGTATTGCCATTAAGGCTTCAAAAAAAAGAGGCGAACCTTTAGATCATGTTTTATTGTATGGACCTCCAGGCTTAGGTAAAACAACTCTAGCTAATATCTTAGCAAATGAAATGGAAGTAAGAATTAAGACGACTTCTGGTCCCGCTATTGAGCGTTCAGGTGATATGGTTGCAATTTTAACTCAATTACAAAAAGGGGATATTTTATTTATAGATGAAATTCATCGTTTAAGTAGAGTAGTTGAAGAAATATTATATTCTGCAATGGAAGATTTTTTTGTTTCATGGGTTATGGATAAAGGTTTGAAAGCTAGAAATATGAAATTGAGTTTGAAGCCTTTTACTATTATTGGTGCTACAACGAGATATGGAATGGTTACAGGACCTTTAAGAGACAGGTTTGGATTGATCAATAGGCTTAATTATTATAACTTGGATGATATGGCTACAGTAGTTAAAAGATCAGCGAATATATTAAAAATAAAAGGAGATTCTCTAGGGTTCAATGAAATTGCTAAGAGGTCACGCGGGACTCCGCGTGTTGCGAATAGGTTGCTTAGAAGAGTGAGCGATTATTCTTTAGTATTAGATGATAATTCAATAAACCAAAAGATTGCAAAAGAATCTTTAGGTAAGTTGGAAATTGATGAACTTGGTTTAGATTCAGTAGATTATATGATATTAAAAGCTATAATTGAAAAATTTTCTGGGGGCCCTGTAGGACTAGATACTTTATCAGCTTCTATAAGCGAAGAAGCCGAGACGATAGAAGAGGTATATGAGCCTTATCTGCTTCAGTTAGGCTTTCTCGATAGAACAAGTAGGGGTAGAATGGTGACAAAAAGAGTGTATGAACACTTAGGCATTAAGTTGCCATCCAAGAAAGGCTTAAATCAAGCAACTCTTTTTGATTGAATTATATATTATTTGTTAGCAAGCTCGATACTGTCATAATTGAAGTCATATAGTTTTTTGTATAAGCCATTAGATTTGATTAGTTCTATATGATTACCTACTTCTATTAGGCTCCCTTGATCCATAACAGCTATTTTATCAGCGTCCCGGATTGTTGATAGTCTGTGTGCAATAATAATGGCAGTTCTTTTATGGACTAAATTTTTAAGAGCGTTTTGAATAAGGTCTTCTGTTGTACTGTCAATATTTGCTGTTGCTTCATCAAGTATCAATATTTTAGGGTTTGATAATATTGCTCTTGCAAAACTTATTAATTGTCTTTGTCCTGTACTTAAATTTGAGCCTCTTTCAAGGATTGGAGTATCATAACCTAATTCTAAATCACTTATAAAGTTATGCGCATTAACTGTTTTTGATGCGTTTATCACTTCTTCTCTTGATGATTCAGTAAGTCTATATTTAATATTGTCCATAATTGTTCCGGAAAATAAAAATGGCTCTTGTAATACTATTGACATTTGGTTTAACAATGAATCTCTTGTAACATTTTGAATATTAATACCATCAATCTCTATTGACCCACTTTCTAAGGGTATATTGTATAAACGTGATAGCAAAGAGATCAGTGTAGTCTTCCCTGAACCAGTGTGACCTACAATTGCTAAAGTTTCGCCACTTTTGACTTCTAGGTTAATATTTTTTAGTACGGGGTTATTATGTGTATAGCTAAATGTTAGGTTATTAAATGCTATATTCCCTTCGATACTTTTTAATTCTTTACTCCTTATAGATTCATTTATTTCAGGTTTGATATCCATTATTTCAAATATTCTGTTTCCAGAAGCCATCGCCCTTTGAAATTGAGTATAAGACATTGTAATTTGTCTTAGAGGATCAAAAAACCTTTGTACATACATTACAAATGCTATTAACACACCTATATCTAATGAATGGCCAATCATTTGTGATCCAAAAAATATCACTAAACTAATGGCTATACTTGTTAAAAAATCAACTCCAGGTAATACTCCAGATGATACATATGTAGCTGATTTAGAGGTTTTTAAAAGGTGTGAATTCTTCGTGTCAAACAATTGCATATTTGTTTTTTGTCTTGTTAATATTTGAATTATTTTAGATCCATTAATAGTTTCTGCTAAATTATTGATCGTAACAGAATGAGATATTCTATTCTCAATGTATAATTTTTTTGCTAACTTTTGCCAAACTATAAGCAGTATGAATAGGGCTGGTACGACAATTAAAGTTATTATTGCTAATTTAAAGCTCATAATCATTAAAAATATTATTATTCCAATTAAGCTTAATAATTCTCCAGAAGTGGCTACAATTAGAGCTCCAACCTCTTGTAATTGTCCTACGTCTCCATGCATTCTAGACATTAGTCGTCCTACTTCAGTTTTGTCGTAAAAAGACATTGGTAGTTTTTGTAAGTGAGAGAATAATTTACTTCGTAAATTCTGTAATACTCCTTGACTCATTCTAGAAGCAAATGTTTCTTGTAGATATCCAGATCCCCAGTTAATGAATGCAATTGATATAAAAGCAACAAATACCCAAGTTAGTCCTTCAATATCTTTAGTTAAAATGTGGTTATCTATTCCTATTTTTATAATATAAGGAAAAGATGATTGAGTAATTACAAATATTAGCATTGCACTAATAGCCATAAAAAGTAACTTTTTTTGAGGCTTTAGAAAAGGCACAAGCCTGCTTATTACTTTATGGTCATAAGCTTTACCAAATATTTCTTCTATCTGGTTATCTACAGAAGTTCCTTGAGGACGGTATTTCATATTTATAATTGACCTTATTTAATAGTAATTTTTGATTGGGTTTCTGTTGGCTTTAATTGTAGGTTATATATATTTTTATATATACCATTTTTTTCTAATAATTCTTGATGTAAGCCTTCTTCGATTATTTCTCCTTGTTCAAGGACAAAGATTTTATTAGCTTTTTGTACAGTACTAATTCTGTTAGATATAATTAATGTGGTTCTATTTTTCATAATAGACTCTAAAGATTGGTTAATTAGAGTTTCTGTTTCTGTATCCACACTAGATGTTGTGTCATCCATTATTAAGATTGATGGGTTAAGAATTACTGCTCTTGCAATTCCTAATCGTTGTCTTTGCCCTCCAGATAAATCTGTGCCTCTTTCACCTAGTATAGTGTCGTATCCTTTATCTAAAGTCTGGATATAATTATGGATTTGAGCAGTTTTTGCAGCTTGGATTACTTCTTCCATAGTGGCGTCTTCTTTACCATAGGAAATATTTTCTTTTATTGTTGTAGCAAATAGAAAAATATCTTGTTGAATTAATCCTATATTTCTGCGTAACGAATTTAAATTAATTTGTTTTATATCAATATTATCTAAAAGGATTTTGCCACCTGTTACGTCATAAAACCTGGGGATTAAATTTGCTATTGTTGTTTTACCACTACCAGGGGGCCCAATTATTGCAATTTTTTCTCCAGTTTTAATCTCGAGATTTAAATTTTTTAATACTAAATTGTTTTCATCATATCCAAAAGATACATCTTTAAATAATATATGGCCATTACTTTTGTTAATCTTCAAAGTATTGCTTGTTTCTTTTAGTTTAGATTTTGAGTCTAGGATTTCAAATAATCTTTCACCTGAAGACACTGCTCTTGCATAAGCATTTACTAGCCATGCTGCCATACTTACAGGCATGGATAAGATTTGCATATATATAATAAATTGTGTAAGTTCTCCCCAGGTTAGTTCTTCATTTATAACTAATCTTCCTCCAATTAAAAGTACTATTCCGATTGAAACAGTGAATGCAAATCGCATAAATGTAGCATTTTTTGCCCTTAATTTTTCTGCATCAACAGTTTGATAGAATATTTCTTGGTTTTTTGAATCGAATTTAGACTGCTCATATTTTGAACTTGCAAATGATCTGACTACTTTAGCACCAGAAAAATTTTCTTGAGATATTGTGCTTAGTTCTGCTGTAGTTTTTTGTATTTTATGTAATAGCCTACGCATTTTTAGACGTACATTAATTGAGTTTAATGATATTATAGGCATGAATGCTATACTGATAATACCTAATAACCAATGTAAATTAATAAGCAATATAGAAACAATTATAAACATGGCAAGGAAATAGGGGGCTCTCATTAACCCCATATTTATAGACATCCTGACGTTCTCAATATCTGAAATAGCTCTAGAAATTAATTCTCCTGTATGCCATCTGTCATGAAAATCAAAGCTGATTGTCTGGACTTTATTAAAGAACATATTTCTAAGACTATAAGCTATTTTATGTGATAAAGTTTCCCCTAATGATGTTTGCCAAAATGATAGAAAACCTCGGATAGACATTAACAATACTATAGCTATTATAGTTTCAATAATTAAACTAGTTGGTATTATTCCTTCGTTATAAGAGCTAGATATTTTGTCTACAGCTTTACCGATGAATTTTGGGGTTATCAGAAAAGATGTTGTTGCTCCTAGCATACATAAGTATGCAAGTATAAGATTCCATTTATGGCATGTAGCCATTTTGGTTAATCTTAGTATAATATTCATTCTGGGTATTTTATTTATTACTATAGTTTGATGCAAGGGGTTTTATATACAATATTTCGTAATATTAATTACATGAATTGTATTTCATATTAATTATGTTATTTATTTCAAAAAAAATTCCGAATAAAAAATTTAGAATAAAACTTATGAAAAATAAGCATATAGATGATTGTGAGAAATTAGATAAAAAGATATTTAATAGTAACTCTTCTAGAACTGATTTTAATAAAGAATTAAATAAGAATAATACAGAATATTTCATTCTTATTATGGAAGATAAAATCAATATATCTTTAACATTATCAAAAGTAAAATTTTATATTTTACATATATTATTAAAATCATTTTTTAGTAAATATCAGACTGAATTTAAAATAGTTGGGTATATTGGATTATGGTATGTTTTAGATGAAGTGCATATTGTCTCTATAGCTGTAGATAATGATTATAGGAGTTGCGGTTTAGGTGAATTTTTAATGATAGGAGCTATTGATAGTGCAATTAACAATAGCTCAGAACTATTAACATTGGAAGTTAGGGTGTCAAATCATAAAGCTCAAAAATTATATAGTAAATTTGGTTTTAAACAAAAAGGAGTACGAAAGAATTACTATTTGGATGACCGTGAAGATGCTTTAATTATGACTACAGAGTCCATATTAAATTCGAATTATCAAAATTTATTTGACAATATTTATCAAAATCAATTAAATATTTATAATGAATTTAGCTGATCTAATATTTCTTTATCAAGTGTGATGCCAGTTGCTTTCGAATTAGAAAGAATTTGAGTTTTTTTACTTGCTCCAACAATTACAGAAGAAACAGCAGGCCGAGACAAAGCCCAAGCTATTGTTAATTCTATAGAGTTATATCCAGTTTTTTTTTGGATTGATTTTAATTTATTGATCATATTAAAACTGTTATCGTTCCAGTATTTATTTTTCGCTCTTTGAGCATGAACAGATGCAAGGTGTGAATTATCGGTAGGTTTTGAATTTTTTGAATATTTGCCTGTGAGTAATCCTCCCATAAGGATTTGATAAGGGATTATACTGATATTTTGATCTATACATAAAGGCATAAGTTCTTTTTCTATATCTTTTTGAAGGAAATTATATTCAGGTTGTACTGATTCAAATCTTTCGTAATTGTTTTTGTCACTTACCCATAAAGATTTGCATAATTGCCAGGCAGCAAAATTAGAACATCCAAGGTACCGTATTTTGCCTTGATGTACCATGTCATTTAGAGTATTAATTGTTTCATCTATAGGACATTCAGGGTCCCAGTAATGTAATTGATATAAATCAATATAATCAGTAGATAACCTTTTTAAGCTTTTTTCTACAGCAGTAATTATATGTTTTCTGGATAAACCTTTAGAATTAATATCTTCATTAGTTGGCATGAATCCTTTTGTTGCTATTACGAAATTATTACGTTGGGTTTTTATGGCGTTTCCAATGATTTTTTCAGAACGACCTTCATTATAAAAATCCGCGGTGTCTATGAAATTTATTCCTTGTTCATAAGATTCTTTTATTACTAATTCAGCTTCAATATCTGTTACATAAGAAGCGCCAAACATGTTTGTACCTAAGCATATATTGGATATTTTCAAGCCAGTACGGCCAAGTTTATTATATTGCATTATTTTTCCTTAAATAAATTTTTGGGAGATTCTATGGTTTGTTGAAATGTTCTTAAAAATTTAGCTGCATCTGCTCCATCTATTGATTGATGATCAGCAGTTAGGCTTATTGTAGCCATTTCTCTAATTGTAATCTCATTATTTATTACAACAGGTTTTTTCACACTTCTACCTAAACCTAAAATTGCACTTTGACCTTTGTTTAAAATTGGAGTAAATCCATCAACTGTACCTAATATACTTACAGTGAAGGTTCCTCCTGATACTTCATTAGGGTTGAGTTGATTTGATCTCGCTTTATTAGCTAAATCTATGACTTCTTCGTTTATTTTGAATATCGTTTTTTGATCGGCATTTTTTATTGTTGGAACAATAAGACCAATATTAAGTGCTACAGCAAAACCAATATTGATTTGATCAAAGTATAAAATTTCATTTGAATTTTTATCAATTATGCTATTTAATTTGGGGTTTTTTATCAATGAATGGGCTGCAGCTTTAATGACGACATTTCCTAATGATATAGGTTTAGAAAGTGATTTAGATTTTAATCTTCGTATCTTTTGTGCTTCGGTTACATCTATTTCTAGAAAATAGGATAATTGAGCAGAAGAAGATAAGCTCTTTAACATATGTTCAGCAATAGATTTACGTATACCAGTAATATTTTCTATTCTTGATGGTTTTATTGACGTGATGTCTGTAGAGTCATCTTTTATCATATGATTTTCTACATCTTGTTCTGAAATTCTTCCTCCAGGTCCAGTTGGAGTTACAGACTTGAGGTCTAAATTCATTTTTTTTGCTAATTTTCTAGCACCCGGTGTAGAAGGGATTATTTTAGTTTCTTGGATAGTGTCATCTTGTTCATTTATTTCAATTGAATTTTCTATAGTTTGTGAATTAATTTGGGTATCATTTAAATTTACATTTGGTTTAGGAGGGGATTCTCCATCCGAAAGTAAATATCCGATGATCCCATCAACTAAAATAGTATCACCTATATTAGTTTCAGTATAGAATATTCCTTCTCCAATTGATTCTAGATCATAAGTAATTTTTTCAGTTTCTATTTCAACTATAATTTCATCTTGTTTGATGAAATCTCCAGATACTTTGTAAATTTTTGTAATTACCCCTTCGGTCATAAAATCACCTAGTCTAGGCATTATTATTGGAGTACTCATATTAAATATTCCTTCAATTATTCTAATAGATTTTTAGCATTTTTTATTATTGTTTCTTTATTTGGAGCATATAAACTTTCTAATGGTTTACTGTAGGGAACAGGTGTGTGTGGGGGATTTATTCTTTTTGGGGGTGCATCTAAATAATCAAATGCTTGCTCAGATATTAATGCCGAAATATCTGCTGCAATGCTACACCTAGGATAATCTTCGTCAACTATAATTACTTTTTTAGTTTTTTTAACTGATTTTATTATTGTTTCTTCATCCATTGGGGATAGTGAAATTAAATCTATAACTTCTATTGAAAAGCCTTTTGATTCTAAAATTTTTGCTGCTTCTAAGCATAAATATGTAGTATATCCAATTCCTATTAAAGTTAGGTCTGTCCCGGGTTTTTCAATGTTTGCTTTACCAATTTTTAATGTATAAGGGTCTTCAGGTACGTCATAGGTTGGTTTTAAACCCATTAGTTGACGGTTATTAAATATAATTACGGGATCGTCATCTCGTATTGCAGCAGTCATTAACCCTTTAGCATTATATGGATTAGAAGGAACAATACATTTTAAACCAGGAAAGTGGGTAAAGATTGAATATAGCGTTTCAGAATGTTGAGCGGCCTTGTTCCCTCCTACACCCATAGCTGTCATTATAGTAAGAGGTACTTTTACTTTACCTCCAAACATATAATGAATTTTTGCTGCATTATTGGTAATTTGATCTGCGCATACTCCATAAAAACTAACATACATTAAATCTACTACTGGCCTTAATCCAGCAGCAGCAGCTCCAACTCCTGCTCCTACAAATCCTGCTTCTGAAATTGGTGTATCTTTTACTCTATCGCGTCCAAATTCTTTAACTAAACCTTTCGTTAATCTCATTGGACCACCCCATGCATCTAGCTTGTCATCTCTACTGCCTCCACCTGCAACATCTTCTCCCATTATGATTACGTTTTCATTGCTTTTCATTTCATGTCTTAAAGATTCATTGATGGCTTGAATATAAGAAATTTTACGCATATTTCTTCCCTTACTTATTTATATGACACATATACATCTGAAAATAATTCTTCTGGGGCAGGAAATGGACTTTCATTCGCAAAATCAGTAGCTTCATTGACAGATTCTAAGGACTTTTCATATATTTTGGCTAAATTTTCTTGATTAGTAATTTCATTTGAAAGTAAATACTTTTTAAGTCTTTCTATACAATCTCTTTCTTTGTAATAATTTTCTTCGGTTTCTGTCCTGTAACTTAAAGGGTTGTCTGCCCCGAAATGGCCTTTATATCTATAAGTTTTAGCTTCAATTAATGTTGGGCCTTTGCCAGATCTTGCTCTTTCAATTGCAATTTTACTGCTTTTGTAGATATCTATTACAGATTGTCCATCAACAGTTATCCCAGGGATTTTATACCCACTTGCTCTATCAGCAATTGATTTTCCTGCAACTGCATATTCATATGGGGTTGATTCAGCATATAGATTATTTTCACATACAAAGATTATAGGTAAATCCCATATACTTGCTAGATTCATTGATTCATGTAAACTTCCTTGACTAGATGCTCCATCTCCAAAAAATACAACAGTTACTTGATTAGTATTCTTAATTTTTGCTGATAATGCTACTCCAGTTGCAACGGGTATATTTGAGCCTACTACTCCATTTGCTCCAAGCATGCCTTTATTAATATCAGCAATGTGCATAGTTCCACCTTTTCCTTTATTGGTACCAGTTGCTTTGCCAAGGAGCTCAGCCATCATATTTTTGAGTTCTACACCTTTAGCGATGCAATGATGATGACTGCGATGTGTCCCTAACACATAATCGTTTGATTCTAATAAAGAACAGATTCCAGTAGGAACAGCTTCTTGACCTATTGATGAATGCATACCTAAAAGTTTTCCAGCATCTGCTTCTCGATTTGCTTGAGTTTCAAATAATCTGATAGTTAACATTTTTTCGTACATCCATAAGAGGGTGGTTTTTGAAATTTCTGTAGAGTGCTCTTTCATATTTTGTCCTTAAAAGTCTTTTTTAGCCTAGATAATATAAAATAGAGTGTATGTAATTAACTTTCTTCTTTAGTAGTATTAATTGATATATTTAATTCATTAAGTTGTTCATAGTCTACAGGTCCAGGGGATTCAAATAAAGGGTCTATTCCATTTTGAGTCTTAGGGAATGCAATTACATCTCTAATATTATTACTATCTGTAAGAAGCATAAGTAATCTGTCTATTCCAGGAGCAATCCCTCCATGAGGAGGTGCTCCATATTTTAAAGCATTTACTAATTGCCCGAAACGTAAATCTATTTGTTCATCTGTATATCCTAAAATGTTGAAAATTTTGCTTTGCAATTCAAAATCATGATTCCTAATACTTCCACTTGCTAATTCTTCTCCATTACAAACAAGGTCATAACAATTAGCGATTACAGCACCTGGATCAGTTTCAATTAAACCTTGGAATTCTTCTTTTGGCATTGTAAATGGATGATGTGTAGCATCCCATCTTTTTTCATCCTCATTATAGTCAAAGAGAGGAAAATCAACTACAAATGCAAAAGCTAGCATATTGGGATCAGCGAGAGATAGATCTTCACCTAATTTGTTTCTTAAAGCACTTAGTGAAGCGTTCGTTGTTTTTTCAGGTCCAGCAACTATTAATATCAAGTCTCCTTTTTTGGCATTTCCTTTGCGAGAAATATCTCTAAGTTGTTCTAGTGTAAGGAATTTACTAATATTAGATTTAAAATTTGAAATCTCTAATTTATCAGACTTGATTATATCATCATCAATTAATCCAATAGTGATTAAACCTTTAGCTCCTTTTGAAATAGTAAATTTTGTTAGAGCGTCTATTTTTTTTCTAGATAAAGATGCTCCATTTGGGACAGTAAATCCTTTAATAATTCCGTTTTGTTCAATTGTAGATTTAAATACTTGTAAATCTGTTTTAGAAGCTATGTCAGAAAAATCTATAAAAGTTAAATCGAATCTTAAATCAGGTTTGTCTGTTCCGTATTTTAACATTGATTCTTTATAGGTTAGCCTTGGAAAAGGGTTTAGTATATTTTTATTTGGAAATAATTGTTCGATTATATTTACATACAAATCTTCAATTAAATTTAATATGTCTTCTTGGTCAATAAAGCTCATTTCAATATCTAGTTGAGTATGTTCAGGTTGCCTGTCAGCTCTTAAATCTTCATCTCTAAAACATCTTGCAATTTGAAAGTATTTTTCTATACCTCCAACCATTAACAACTGCTTCAATTGCTGAGGAGATTGAGGTAAGGCATAAAAATTTCCTGGATACAATCTACTTGGAACTAAATAATCTCTCGCACCCTCTGGAGTACTTTTGATTAGTATTGGAGTTTCGATTTCTAAAAAACCTTGATCAGATAAATAATCTCTTATGAATTTGACTACTTTATGTCTTGCCTTTAAAGCATTATTCATTTTTGGTCTACGAATATCTAAATATCTATATTTTAACCTTAAAAGTTCATCTATTTCTATTTTTTCATCGTTAATATAAAAAGGAGGAGTTTCTGATTGATTTAAAATCGTGATGTTTTTTGCATCAATTTCAATTTCTCCAGTGATCATTTCGGGATTTATTGTTCCTGCAGGCCTAGATTGAACAGTCCCTGAAATCTGCACAACCCATTCATTCCTTAATTTTTCACCGATATTATGTAGATCTGTTCCATTTTCGGGATTAATGACAACTTGAACAATTCCCTTGCTATCTCTTAAATCTATAAATATCAAACCTCCATGGTCTCTCCTTCTATGTACCCAGCCTGCAATAGTCACTGATTGGTCAATATGTTGTGAATTTATTTCCCCACATTCTATACTTCTGAACACTTCAAATCCTTACTTTTTTATTATTTTTAGATACAATATATTAAATATTAAGTTAAGATAACTTCTAAGATATGTCAAACAAAATATATTTAAAATTTATCAACTGATAAATATGCTCCTATTATAATTGACGCAGCTCCAAATATTGAAAACAGATTGATTAACATCAATTTATTTATAACTATTATCAAAATAATTCCAATTATAAATGATATTGCTGCTATTAATTTGAGAAATTTACCTCTTTTGTAATTTACTGAAAAGCTTAATATTTGACCTATTAAGAAACCAAGTACAATTATTGATAATAAATTTATAAGTATCCCTGAAATAATGTATGAATTTAAAAAATATAATCCAATAGTAAATAATGTTAAAGTGATAATGACAGAAATAATTCCACGAATGAAATAAATAGGAGTCATTTCAAAAGTAGGAATTTTTTTTAAATTAGCACAGTTTTTACATTTGATTCCTGTTGGTGTATGAATAACACATTTAATACATATACTAAATTCGCATATTGCACAGCTTAAATTTGTTGTTTGGGATTTGTGTTTATAACAAGTATTACTCATTTTGGTAGTCTGTTTATCCATTTTTGTTTGTTTTTAATATCTCTATCCCAAATAGCTCTATTTAACATTAGTCTAAAAATAGATTGTTTTTGATTAATTGGTTCCCAATTTGCAGTAAGTCTTTTAAAAATCAGAATTAAACCGATTGATAATGATAAATAAATTATTTCAGTTGGTCTGTGAAATAGTAAATTTAGTATTATTAATATAGGTATAGAAATTGCTGCCCATATGCTAGTTTCTTTAAATATTATTCCACCTAAAATACCCATTATTAATGTTAAAATTATAATTTCTGGCAACAGATTAAAACCTATTACTACTCCAACACTAGTCGCTACTCCTCTGCCTCCAGTAAATTTAATGTATGGAGACCAGCAATGACCAATAATTGTAAACAAACCTGATAAAATTTGTATAGTAATATTAAATTCAAGAAATTTACATAAAAGTATTACGCAAGTTCCTTTAATGAAAGAATCAAAAAGACCAATAGAGAAACCGCTTATTTTACCGATTTGAGTAATTGCATTTGCTGCCCCAATATTGCCTGAGCCATAGTTTCTTATGTCTATATTTTTTTTGTGTTTAGCAATTAAATATGATGTAGGAATTCCTCCAAATAAATAAGACAAAATTATTATAAGAGCTTCCAATGTAACCATTACTCCAACAAAATATTTAAATTAAAATGAGTTTTTGATTTTTTTTAACTTTACAAGGGTTTCAATAGGAGGACCAACGGTGCCTGGGATTATTTCATTTGGATTTCCTGAAGCATGATAATCAGAACCTCCGCAGGGTATTAGGTCTAGTTTCTTTGTTGTGTTTAATAGAGATTTGATTTGGTCCTTAGTATAATCATTATAGTAAACTTCCACACCTTTTAATCCTGTAATTTTTAAATTAGATAAAATTTTTTCAAGATCTTTGATTGGGTTATCGCTTTTTTGAACAATGTAAGTAGGATGTGCTATTACTGGAATTCCATCATATTTCATTATTAAATCAATAGATTGTTCTGGAGTGAATTTAGCTCTAGAAATATATCCTATTTGATCACGTCCTAGGTATTTTTCAAAAGCTTCTTTAGGATATTTAACATAGCCTTTTTCAACCATTGCTTGAGCTATATGAGGTCTTCCCACAGCTCCTTGATTAGAAATTTCTAGCACACGATTCCATGATATATCTATATCAAAACTTTTTAATTTTTCAACTATAAAATAAGCACGATTAAGTCGACTATCTCGGAAATCGTTCAATATTTTTTGCAGACTTTTATCTTTATAATTTATAAAAAAACCTAGCATATGTATTTCAGCACCTTCAAAATCAGTACTCAGTTCTATACCAGGTATTATTTCTAAGTCTGGGTATTTATTTGAATAATTTATTGATTCCTGAATACCTTCGGTAGAGTCATGGTCAGTTATGGCAATATGCCTCAATCCATTGGTATAGCAAAGATCAATTAATTCAGATGGAGATAAATTCCCATCTGAATGAGTTGTATGTAAGTGTAAATCTATTTTATACATTAGAAGTTTGAAATATATTTAAAGTATATTGTTATCTAGCATATTCTATAGATCTGCTTTCCCTAATTAAAGTTACTTTAATTTGACCAGGATATGTAAGATCCTCTTCTATTTTTTTGGCTATATCGCGAGCCATTTGGTCAGCAGAATTATCATCTACATTTTCTGGTGAAACAAGAATTCTGATTTCTCTGCCGGCTTGTATAGCGAAACATTTTTCTACACCATTAAATTCATTTCCAATATCTTCAAGTTCTTGGAGTCTTTTAATATAATTTTCGACTGTATCTTTTCTTGCTCCAGGTCTAGCAGCGCTAATAGCATCAGCTGCAGCAACAATATAAGATTCTACTGAGCTCATTTCATCGTTATGATGTTCTGCTATACAGTTTACAACAGGATCTTTAACGCCATATTTTTTTGCTATGTCTGCGCCGATTTCAGCATGAGGCCCTTCAACTTCATGAGTCAAAGCTTTTCCTATATCATGTAAAAACCCCCCAGCTCTAGCTATATTTACATCAGCTCCAATTTCAGATGCGATCATTCCAGCTATGTGACCTACTTCTAAAGAATGTTGTAAAACATTTTCTCCATAACTATAACGATATTTTAATTTCCCAACCAATTTAATTATTTCTGGATTTAGACCTCTAACCCCCACATCAAATACGGCTTCCTCTCCACTTTTCCAAATGGTTTTTTCTAACTCCTCTTCAGCTTTGACAACCATATCTTCAATTCTAGCTGGGTGAATCCTTCCATCAGTAATCAACTTAACCAAAGCTAATCTTGCTATTTCTCTGCGTATAGGATTAAAACATGAGATTGTTACTGCTTCTGGGGTTTCGTCAATAATTAGATCTACGCCAGTAGCTTTTTCGATTGCTCTTATGTTTCTTCCTTCCCTTCCAATTAATCTACCCTTCATATCGCTACTTGGCAAAGGCACTGAAGTAACTGTTTTTTCCGCGACCACATCGGAAGCGTGTCTTTGAATTACAGTAGCAAGAACTTTTCTTGCTGTTTCTTCAGCGTCTAATTTAGCTTTCTCTTCAACATCTTTGTATTTTAAATTTACTTCATGTTGAATATCTTCTGTAGCTTTTTCCATTAGTATGTTTTTTGCTTCGGTAGAAGTGAATCCGGATTGAATTTCTAATTGCTCAACAAATTTATTTTTTATATCTTCAATTTCTAGTTGTGTTTGAGATATAGAAGATTCTTTTTTTGTAATATCTTTTTCTCTTTTTTCTAAGTTTTTTGCTCTACCTTCAACATTAGATTCTCTATTAATTACTCGTCGTTCTGATTTTTGGATTTCAACTCTTCTGTCACGAATTTCTCTTTCTCCAGCAGCACGGATTTTGATGCTTTGTTCTTTTGCATCTATTAAGATAACTCGTTTTTGTTCATTAGCATCTTCTATAATACCTTCAACTTTTATATTTGCTGCAGATAGCTTTTTATTAAAAACAAACCATTGGATTAAATAAGTAGTTAATATTCCAAAAAACATTCCGGCGAGGGCAATAAGGATTATATTTACTATATCCATTCTGTCCCCTCCATTTTTTTAATTGTTATAATACTACTTTAACTAAAGTAGTATTTATTTATTGTATCATAAAAGATTAATATAGCGTTAAAATTTTACCAAATAGATAAATATAATATAGAGTAATTTACTTGATTACTGTAATATAGTTTGTGAGAGGTAAACTTATGGAAGATCTTATAAATAAAACTCGTGAAATCAGACGACATATTTTAAATATGACTGCTGATGCCAATAGTGGCCATCCTGGAGGTTCTTTATCAGCTGTAGAGATTTTAACTGTTTTATATTTTCAATTATTAAATATAAAATCTGATGATCCATACTGGGAGGATAGAGATAGGTTTATTTTAAGTAAATCCCATGCTTGTCCAGTATTATATGCTACTCTTTGTGAGGCAGGGTTTTTCCCTAAATCTGAACTTAAATCATTTCGTAGTATAAATGGAATTCTTCAAGGACATGCTCATATCAAAACACCTGGCGTAGACATGTCAGGTGGTTCATTGGGGCAAGGGTTATCTTTTGGAGTAGGCGTAGCCTTATCTGCTAAATTAGATGATAAAAATTATCGTACTTATGTTCTTTTAGGTGATGGAGAATGTGATGAAGGACAAATATGGGAAGCTGCAATGTCGGCTAATCATTATAATTTAAATAATTTAATAGCTATAGTTGATCGAAATCGTATTCAGAATGACCGTTGGACGCATCAAGTGATGGATATAGAGCCTTTTAAAGATAAATGGGAAGCATTTGGGTGGAATGTTATAGATTTAGACGGGCATAATATCGAGGAATTAATAAAAGGATTTAAAATAGCTTTAGATTCTAATAATAAACCGACAGTTATAATAGCTAATACAATAAAAGGTAAGGGTGTAAGTTTTATGGAAAACAATCCAGATTTTCATGGTAAAGCACCAAATCAAGAGCAATTAATCAATGCGCTGTCTGAAATAGATAGCCATTAGTTTTTAAGGGGTTGTATATATGGTTGAAAAAATTTCAACAAGAGAATCTGTTGGTCAGCTATTGGCTGATTTAGGTGAAGAGTTTGAAGACTTAGTTGTTTTAGGTGGAGATTTGAATAAATCTACATTTTCGAATATTTTTGGGGCGAAATTCCCAAATCGTTTTTTTGATTTTGGTCCTGCGGAACAAAATATTGTAAGTGTAGCTGCGGGAATGGCTTCGGCTGGGAAAATACCAATAGTCTCTACTTTTGCTGTTTTTGCTACTAGTAGGCCGTATGATCAATTAAGAGTTGGTGTGTCTCAATCTAATTTAAATGTTAAAATTATTGCTACTCATGCAGGGATACTGACAGGAGAAGATGGTGTGTCAGCTCAAAGCATTGAAGACATATCTATAATGTCTGCATTACACAATTTTACTGTTATAGTTCCCTCTGATTCAATTGAAGCTTTACAAGCTACTCGTGCAGCTATCGAGTCTTATGGCCCGGTTTATATTAGGCTATCTCGTCCAGCCACTCCAGTTATAAATAAAGAGGGGTTTAAATTTATTTTAGGTAAAGGTAACAAACTTTTAGAAGGAAATGATGTAACTATTATGGCCTGCGGAGTAATGGTAGATCTTTCTTTGAAAGCAGCAGAGTCTTTAAAAGGTATGGGCATTTCATGTCGTGTTGTTAACATGTCGACCTTGAGTCCTATAGATGAGGATATTATTATAGAATCTGCAAAATTGACAGGAGCAATAGTGACAGCTGAAGAGCATTATATATTAGGAGGGCTCAGTAGTTTAGTTTCGCAAGTATTGTCTACAAATATTCCTACACCTTTGGAGTCAGTTGCATTAACTTCATATGCTGAATCAGGGAAGCCAGAGCATTTATTTGAAAAATATGGATTAACTTCTGAGAAAATATGTGAATCTGTAAAACGAGTTATTGATAGAAAAAAATCTTGATAAAGTGTTAAGGGACTAAAGAGGTATTGTGAAGTTAGATAAGAATTCAATAACAGTAGGTTTTATCTCCTCTATTCATCCTCATTCAGGTATGCATATAAAAACCTTAGATGTGATGGATTCTATTGATGAAGTAAGGCTATATTGTTTTGAAGGTCAAGATCCATTAGAGCTTTCAAAAATATCACCGAAAATTAAAATTATTTACAAAGATTTAGCAGATTTAATTAATGATAAAAAAATAGATGTTATAATTTTATCTGCACGAAATGATTTGTGCCCTGAAATACTTGAATTAGCTGCTACTGCAAAAAAACATGTTTTATTTGATAAACCCGGAGCGTTAAGCTCCAAAGATTTATATAAGGCTAGAGATATAGCTAATAAAAATAATGTTAATTTGTCAGTAATGTTTTTAAATAGGTATAGACCAGAAATACAATCAATAAGAAACCATGTTTTAAGTGGTGTGTTTGGGAGGATAATGAGCGTAGAGGCAAGAATGATTACATCTCAAGTCAGATATAGAGACCCTACTTATTGGTTGTTTAAGAAAAAATTCGGAGGAGCGGGTATTTTGAGTTGGCTTGGGTGTCATTACATAGACCTATTATGCTATGTTTTAGGTGAAAGAGTTACAGAAGTTTCGGCTTATGTAGATAATCTCAATGAAGAAAATCTAGAAGTTGAAGACACTGCTGTTTTGAATTTAAAGTTTTCAAATGGAACTTTAGGCTCTTTTCAAAATGGATACCATATTGCTGGAAGTGTATCTGGTTACGCTGGGGCTTCATCGGATAACCACTTAGCTGTTCGTGGAGTTAAAGGTTATGGGACCTTACCGTTTGGAGGGTCTGAATATATTTTTTATAGTGAGCATGAATCATTAGATTTAAACGGTATACAAAAAATGCAATTTAGTCCACCTGATTCTGATGCATATGGTGGAGTTGCTGGAGAACGCTTTTTAGAAGATTTTATAATTTCATCTATTACTGGCAAAAAATATGATATTTCAATTGAATCTATAATACATGTTCTTGAGGTAATTGAATCTGCATTAGAATCTTCACGAACATCTAGGTCAATTATTATTTAAATGAGTTTTATATATTTTAACTTCCGAATTTTTAAACACTAAACTTAAATCCATCATTTGATCAAATTTTTCTAATCCTGTATTTAAGTAATATATTTTTTCTACTTTACCTACATATATGTAATTTATTTTATATTTTTCAATTAACGATATAGTTTTTTCAATATCATTGGAATTATAAATAGTTTCTACATCTTTAATTCTTTCTTCTATATCTTCTCTATAATTCCATCTTTGTTGTTCTTGGTGCCATTTCCAGCCTATAACTGTTGGGAGTCCAGTGTATACTGATACTCTACTACCCCATCTATAACTAGGAGTATGTGCTTCTAAAATTATTGGAGTCCCTTGGATTGAATTTTGCATCCATTCAATTCCTTCAAAATCTAATTTTAAATTTATCTTTGTTCCGTTTGGGTCATTATAAATAGCATAATCCGTATATTCACTCCCGTTTAAAGTAAGATTTTGAGAATTGCCTGCAAATCTATCATCTATTCTAGCTTTTGTTCCCATTAAAGTGTATATAGATGAAATTAAAATTAATAATATTAAACTTATAATCCATAGTATAAATTTTTTATTAACAATATGGGTATTTTTTATGGTTAACCATAAAAAATAAGTTGATGAAATTGAAAATATTATCCAAACTTGCAGATAGAATTTAAATATACTGTTCATTCTATCAATATCACCTTCAATTCTAAAAAATTCTAAACCAATTATTAAAAACAGAGCTATAACATTAATTGTTAAGAGAAAATTAGTTTGTGGCGTGTAATTACTATATTTAGATAAAGTAAGAAATGCTAATATCAATATAAAAGATGTAAATATTACTGTGCTACTTATTCCTTTAGTTAGAATAAATGTGATTATGAATCCTATAAAAGTAAAACTAAACAAAATTATTATTAATTTAATATTTTTGCTAACAATGGTTGTTTCAGTTCCTTCTGCTAGGTCTTTATAAATAGTTGAAAATTTATTTTTTATTCGATAATAAATATTTTTTAATATAGGTATAGAATTTTGTAAGTAAAAGGTAGTAATTATAAATATAAATAATCCAAAAATTACAAATAGTCTCCAAAATTCAGTTGTATACGGAGTTTTTTCAATAGAATTAAAAAAAGTTTGATATGTTAAATGAAAAGGAATGAATGCTAAATATCCTATTATAAATACATAAATAGAGAGGGAAATTGATTTTACAAATACTACTAAAGATAACCCTCCATGCCAATAATATTCTGCAATCAATATGCTAATACATCCAATAATTAAATATGTCGGGAAATCCCAAGCATTTAATAATCTTAAAGAACCAATAGATATCCCGAGTAATGTTAATTTTAATAATTTTGTTTTATAGCTGAAAAATAAATTTAAATTATTATCTTTTTTTGGATTAGATATTATAGATATGGATGTAAACAGTACTAATATTGTGAACGGTAAACTCATTAAATGTGCATGTAAATCTGCAAACAAAAATGTAAAATATGGGAATTCAGTGATCCCATAAGTGTCTGATGACATAATTCTACTGCTACTCCAATAGTCAAATCCATTTGTTATTTGATTTGATAAAATATTGACTAATTGAATTCCGCCTTCTAAATTACCTAGTATTGATACGAAAGAAGCACAAATTAATCCAAAAATTATAGGGGAAGTATAGATTTTTCGAGTATGACTTATATTATTTGTTGATTTATTTATATGTTTATTATTATTCAATGAGATGCTGCATAGGTTATATATAATTGAAAAGGAAGTTGAAAATACTAGAGCAAAAAACAATGGAATTGCAAGATTATATGCTGTAGTAGGTATTATTCCTGTTCCCATAATTAATGTAGATGTAATAAAATGGCCATAGTAATAATAATTAATATATCCTTCTGAATACCACGGATCAATAGGTGGCATATAAGATGAATGGAGAATCGCATTTAAATAAGCAAGGTCCATTGGCTTTTCTCCTCCACGCCAAGGATGCCATAAATCTGGATTAGACATTCTAATTATAAGAAATCCAATAAATGCAATTAAAAATATAATTTCACTTGTGAGTAATATTTTCCATTTAGATTTTATAAATTGATGAAATGCATTGTAGTTTTTGATAGTTATATATACGGAGAATAATGATAATATACCTATTGAAATAAACACGCTCAATTTTGTAAACATAATTAATTTTGTACTTGTAAGCCACCAAACAATTAAAGATATTATTAATAAGCTTAGAGTTTTTGAAATGGAATATCCTTTATCAGGTAAATTATTAAATATAATGAGGCTTATAGGTAAAGTAATTACAAAAAAGGCTTGGAGGATTAATAACCATGCAATTACTGGATATGTATTTGTCCAAGATGATATTTTTATAATATCACTCCAAGTGCCATTATTAGTTCTTTTGATGAATTCTTGTTCTTCAATTAGTAAATTTTCCTCATTTGCTATGTTATTTTTCAAGCTATTTTCCATGGATTTTGATATGATCAAATCTTTTATTTGAGTATGTGATAATGTTTTAGTATTTTTGAGTATAAATACACTTGGATGATCATAAACTGAAAAGCTTTCATCAGGATTTCCTAGTGTGAAATTATATTTGTTTTCTTGATATGTCAATTTGTATATTTCAGGAATGTTTATATTTAAATTTTCAAATATATTATGTTGAAAATGTAAATTGAATATGTTGGGGGAATTTGTTTCCAAATTTACAAATTCATATCCTATTTTTTCATCAAACAATAATTGGTAATATGCAGTTGAATATGGATACCTTTCTGGTAATTTGTTGATAGTTCCATAAAGTCGGTTACTGTAAATTATTAAATAATCTGCTTCCGATAGCCTATTAGATATTAAATTCACTTTGTTAATAGAGTCTGTATCATATAAAGGTAATTCTAGAATCCGGTAATTTTCTATATTAGGTAAATTTTCTTCCCAATGTTCTTTTAAAATTAAAGAGTTTTTCGGTACATTGTGATTAATCCATTGAGAACTTGTTACTGCCGTATGTGGTTTAGAGTATATATTAACAAATGAAAAAGCATATATAAAAGTTATTAGGATTATTATGGAAATTAAAGAGTAGGAGATAAGTTTGAATTGCTTTTTTGTTATATATTTTGATTTTATTTCAACAATATCTAACATTAATTTTGATCCAAATAAAATTATAAAAGGAGTAATGGGTAAAAAATATCTTAAGAATTTTACTTGGAATGATCCTGTAATTAAAAATATAGGGATTACCCAGGATAAGAGGATGACATTTTTTAACGAATTATGTGTTCTGAATGGTATCGTGAATAATAATGAAATTAAGCCGGTTAGTGATGCTAAGATCAGGACAATACTATGAGTAGAATATAATAGTAAAATTATTGGTATTATCCACCCAGCAATAACAAATATTATACAATTTTTTTTAGATAATCCTTCAAAATAGAAATAAATTAATCCTAAGAAGCTAATTGTTCCTAATGGTATTCCTAAACCCCATATGGATACCTGTTTGATTTGATACATAAATGTTGTTGTATTGATATATTGTCGTGTATATGGATAATCAACAAATCTTCTGACCATTTGGCTTTGTTCAGATATGTCTTGATAGAAATTTCTCCAATCTAAAAACATATAAGGTTGTATAAACAATAATGTAATAATAAAAATTATTATTGTTAAATTAATAGATTTTAATGAAATCCATAATCGATTTTTAAAATAGAATTTAAATTCTTTAATCGTAAAATTTTGTAATATACCACATATAAAGAATAAATGGCCAAAAAAGTAAATTCCTACAATAGGTATTAAGCTGATTTTTGTTGCAATAGCTACTGCAGTTGCTATTCCTATTAAAGCAGAGTATTTTTTTGATATATGTTGTGTATTACATAAAATCAAATATACTGAAAGAGTTGAAAAAAGAGTTAAAATTGTATCAACAGTATAAAAATGGCTTAGTTGTATATGAAGTACACTTATAGCAAGTAAACTAGATGATAATAGTCCAACTTTATTACTATATAATTTTCTACCTATTAGATATATTAAACCAATAGTAATAGTGTCTGAAATTGATGAAATTAACCGTCCAGTTATTCTCAAATCATATAAGTTGTTATCAAAAATATTATTGTAAATTATTTGAACAGATTTCAGTAAATATAAAGGAAAGCTTCCATAAGGAAACCATCTGGGATTCCAACTGCTTATAAGAGGGTTTAATAATTCTTTGATGCCATTAAGTGAAGTTGGAGGAAGTTCAATTTGGTTAACTTTACTTATTATTGCCCTTTCATCTGGGTGCGGAGTATAAGTAAAACCTTCATCCCAGTTAATACCATATAGACGAAAGGATAATCCAACTAGTAATATTAGAATTATAGGTATAAATTTTAATAAATTATTTATATATGGCTTTTTATCTAGTATAAACATTTAATTGTTTTATATATGATTAATTCTTAACTTATTCCATATTGTAAATGGTAATAAGGTTTTCATAAACTATATATATAATATTTTTCAATAACATGATTGGTTTGATGAAGAATTATACAAATTTAATTTTGGATTTAGATGGAACTTTGATTGGAAGAGATCAAAAGATATCAGATTCTGTCTTTTTAGCTGTTAATAGGTTGAAAAAATTTATTGACATAAATATTGCTTCAGGTAGAGAACCTCAAGGGGTAATAAGGTATGCAAGGCAATTAGATTTAAAAGGGCCACAAATTTCTGATAATGGTTCATTGATTATAGATATGTTAACTAAAAAGCATTTATGGGGAAATTGTATTCAATATGATATTTCGGCTAGTATTTCGGAAGATATAAAAAAATTTGATTACCCAGTTTTAGCTACTCATAATAATGGGACTATGAAGGATTTAAAATCTATTCCTAAAGAAGGATTTAATAGAATATCTATTATGGATTTAAATATTAAACAAGCTGATAATATAGTTGCTTTATTAACTAAAAAATATAATATTGAAATTTGTAAAGTATATCTTCCATATAATGATAAATGGGCAGTTGATTTAACTAATAAAGGTATAAATAAAGGATATGCAACTGTTCAATTAACTAAAATATTGAGTGTCAATTTGTCTAATATAATATCTATAGGAGATAGTTATAACGATGTTTCTGTGTCTAAGGTGTCTGGTTTGTCTATAGCGATGGGAGATGCACCTTCTGAATTGAAAAATATAGCAGATTATATAGCTCCTTCTGCTGATTTTGATGGTTTAGCTGTTGCTATTGATGAATTTATTTTACCTAAATTACGTTGAAAATTATGAAATAATAGTATATTTTGGAGAGATGGCCGAGTGGTTTAAGGCGCTGGTTTCGAAAACCAGTATGAGAGTAATTTCATCGTGGGTTCGAATCCCACTCTCTCCGGATTTTTCAGGAGAGTATTTAACAGATTACGATTGGAGAGTTGCTAGAGTGGCCGAATAGGCGCGACTGGAAATCGCGTGTCCCTTTTATGAGGGACCGTGGGTTCGAATCCCACACTCTCCGCCATATTAAATTAACGTGAAATATAAATTAAAGGAATACTAAATGAGTAAAAATTTGGTAATTGTTGAGTCTCCAGCTAAAGCAAGAACTGTAGGAAGGTTTTTAGGCTCAAAATACGAAGTTATAGCTTCAATGGGCCACGTTAGAGATCTAGCCAATACCGGTCCTGGCGGATTAGGTATTGATATTGTTGAGGATAAAGATGGGATAATGACGTTTAACCCAAAATATACTTCTATTATTGATCCTAAAACAAAAAAAGTTGATTCTAGAAAGAAGAAAATAATTGCGGATATAAAAAAATCTGCAATTAATGCAGATATTGTTTATTTAGCTACTGATGCTGATCGAGAAGGTGAAGCAATTTCTTGGCATTTATTAGAGGCTGCAAAAATACAGCATTCTAAAATTAAAAGGGTAGTATTTAACGAAATAACTAAATCAGCTATAGAGGAAGCTTTTGCTAATACTAGAGAACTAGACTTAAATTTAGTAGATGCTTACCAAGCTAGAAGAATGATTGATAAAATCATTGGGTATAAAGGAAGTTCTGTACTTTGGAAAAAAGTAAAGTCAAAAATATCAGCTGGACGAGTTCAATCAGTTGCTTTAAAGTTAGTTGTCAATCTTGAAGAAAAAATACAAGATTTTAAGAAAGTTGAATTTTGGAATATTCATGCTTATTTCAATAAATTAGATCCAGGTAAAAAAAGTGAAAATTTTTCTGCAAAATTGTACTCGATTCAAGGTGAAAATAAAAAACCTTTAGTTCCTGATGAGGAAAAAGCAAAATTAATAATAGAAGATCTAAAAGATTCTAATTATCAAGTACAAAAAATAGAGACCCAGGAAAAAATAAAAAAACCGTCACCTCCATTTATAACTAGTACTTTGCAACAAGATGCATCTAGGACGCTCAGATTTAATCCGTCATATACAATGAATATTGCCCAACAACTTTATCAGGGTCTTAAAATTGGTTCTGAAGGTGAAGTAGGTCTTATTACTTATATGCGTACAGATTCAACAAATGTTTCCTCTTTGTTTTTGAATGATGCAAAAAAATATATATTAGATACTTATGGAAATGATTATCTTCCAAGTTCTCCAAGAAGGTATTCAAAAAAAATTAAAGGAGCCCAAGAGGCTCATGAAGCAATAAGGCCAACTTCAGTTTTTAGAGAGCCTGAGTCAATAAAGTCATATTTAGATGATGATCAATTTAAATTATATGAACTTATATGGAAAAGAATGGTTGCTAGTCAAATGGAAAATATGGTTTTAGATAGTACTACTATAGATGTTGTTTCAGATAATTCTTCTTCTAAGAAAAAATATACTTTTCAAATGTTGGGGTCTGTTGTGAAATTTAAAGGATTTAAAATTTTATATACAGAAGGCACAGATGATTTAGATGTTAACGATGAAAATAATATTTTGCCAATATTATATGAAGATGAAATTCTAAATTGTTCAAAACTTCAATCAGAACAAAAATTTACTGAGCCTCCAAGGAGGTATACTGAAGCATCTTTAATTAGAGATTTGGAAAAAGCTGGGATAGGTAGACCAAGTACATATGCAACCATTGTAAAAACAATCCAAGACAGAGGTTATGCTATTAAAGAAAAAGGTAGATTTATTCCTACAAAATTAGGGAATGTGGTAACGAACTTTCTAAATGAGTATTTTTTTAACAATATTATGGATGTAAAATTTACTGCAAAAATTGAAAAACAACTTGATGATATTGTTGAGGGACATACAACTTATAATCCAGTATTAAGTTCTCTTTATTCTCCATTTCAAAAAGCTTTAAAAAATGCAGAGGAATCAGATGGGGTTAAAAATTTACTTTATGAAGAAACTGAATTTGTTTGTCAGATATGCGAAAGAATTATGCTTAAAAGAGATGGTCGTAACGGCGCATTTTTAGCATGTTCAGGTTTTCCTGAATGTCGGAATACAATGCAATTAGGAGAAGATGGTAAAACAGTGTTACCTAAAATCCCACCTGTGGAAACTGATTACGAATGTGAAAAATGTAATAAAACTATGGTTATAAAGGAAGGTCGTAGAGGTAAATTTTTGGCATGTTCGGGATTCCCAAAATGTCGCAATACGATGCAATTAGCAGAAGATGGTAAAACAGCAATACCCAAAAGTTTGCCTAAAGAAACTGATATTAAGTGTGAAAAATGTAATAAAACTATGGTGATTAAGGATGGTAGAAGAGGAGAGTTTTTAGCTTGCTCGGGCTTTCCGAGGTGTAAAAATGCCAAATCTATTACTGTAATGGAGAATACTTAGGTATGAGTTTTACAAATAATTGGTTAGATTAAATGAATATTATATTTATGAGTTATATTTAATGAAATATATTAACTGGGAAAAAACTTTGAAAGAATTTAGATTCTATTTAGAAACTGAAAGATCTCTTGCAAGTATAACAATTAGAAATTATTTGATTGATATCGATCATTTGTATTCATTTATGAAAAAAAACAAATTACAACAATTTGCTGATTTTGATAGGAATTTAATTAGAAAATATTTAAGTTGGTTGATAGAATTAGGTTATGTTAGAAGGAGTGTTACAAGAAAATTGAGTACACTTAGAACATTCTTTTTATGGCTTTTTAAATTAGGTATATTGAATCATGATCCCATTCCTCGCAAAGGATTAATAAAATCTGAGAAAAGATTACCAGATTATTTGACTCAGGAAGATATGATTAAATTATTAGATACGCCTGATACTTCTAATGATTTAGGAATTCGAGATAAAGCAATATTGGAATTACTGTATAGTTCTGGTTTAAGGGTTAGTGAGATTACAAATATAAATATAGAAGATTTAAATTTAAACACATTGGAAATGAAAGTTTTAGGGAAAGGATCAAAGCAAAGAATTGTTATAATCGGGAAAGTTGCATCTAAATATATTAATATATATTTGTTAAAATCACGACCTTTACTTGTATCTCAAAAATCAGATAACGCTTTATTTATAAACAGATATGGGAATAGGATTTCTCAAAGAAGTATACAATTGAAGATTAAAAAGTATAGCATAAAAGCAGGTTTGCGAGAAAATGTTCATGTACATACTTTAAGGCATTCGTTTGCAACCCATATGCTTGAAGGTGGTGCAGATTTGAGGGTGGTTCAAGAGTTGTTAGGACATAGCAATCCAGCAACAACACAGATTTATACACACATATCAGATATTGAGTCTGAAATTGTATATAATGAAGCACATCCTAGATCAAAACAAAATGTTTAGTTTGAAATATGATATTTTATTAATATAATTTAAAAATTTTGCTGCATTTATTTTTTAAGTGAGGAATATATTATGAGAATTTTGATTATTAACGGACCTAATTTGAATTTTTTAGGAAAAAGAGATAGATCTTTATATGGTTCTTTGGAATTAAATGAAATCGAAAATAAAATTAAATCTGAGGCCATTAAACTAGATATAGATGTGTTATTTTTCCAATCAAACCATGAAGGTGATATAGTAGACTTTTTACAATCTAATTCTTCAAATAGTAATGGGATTATAATAAATCCTGGAGCTTTAACTCATTATGGAATATCCTTGAGAGATGGCCTTTCTGATTCAAAATTGCCTTTAATTGAAGTGCATTTATCAAATATTCATTCTAGAGAATCATTTAGAAGTAAATCTGTTGTTTCTGATATATCTATAGGGCAAATTGTAGGATTAGGATGGAATGGGTATATTTATGCATTGAATTTTCTTAAAAATTATATTGATACTAAATGAAAAAATTAAAAATTTGCAAGAGTGATATTTATGACAATTAATTATGGTGAATTAAAAAGAGGTACGTCAATAGAATTAGATGGAGAACCTTATTCTGTTGTTGAATATGAACATAGCAAAATGCAAGGTAGAGCACCTGTTATGAAGATTCGTTTTAGAAGCTTAAGAACAGGTAAAATATTAGATAAGACTTTTCAAGGTGATGTTAAATTTAATTTAGCACAAGTTGAACGTAGAAAAGTTCAATATATTTATAAAGATGATTTGTTGTATTATTTTATGGATGTAGAAACTTATGAACAATTTTCTTTATCTGCAAATCAAATTGAAGATAAGCTTCCTTATTTAATTGAGCAAATAGAAATAGATGCAGTCTTTTTTGAAGACTATCCTATTTCAATTGATTTACCTGTTAGTGTAGATATTGAAATACTTGAGACTGAACCAGGATTTAAAGGAGACACAGCTCAAGGCGGAAATAAACCTGCAAAATTAATTACTGGATTAATTGTACAAGTGCCTTTATTTGTTGTTCCAGGAGATATTATAAAGGTAGATACTAGATCTGGTGAATATTTATCTAGAGTATAAACTTGTGATTTATTCTGTTTCTCAAATTATTGAAAAATTGAAAAAGCATATTGCTCAAGATGATTTTATTGATATATGGGTTAAGGGAGAGGTTTCTAATTTTGTAAGGCCTCTTTCAGGACATTCTTATTTTACATTAAAAGATGATAAAACTTCTATTAGATGTGTAATGTTTAAAAATTCTTTGGGTGCAGAATATCTTGCAGATGGGGTTTTAATTTTAACGCATGGAAAATTTTCTATTTATCAAACAAGAGGTGATTTGCAGTTGGTTGCAGATATCATTCAACCAGAAGGTGAAGGAACACTTCGGGCTGAATTTGAGAAATTGAAATTGAAATTGTCTGATGAAGGTTTTTTTGAAGTATCAAGAAAAAGGGCTTTACCATCATTGCCTTCGAAAATAGCTGTTGTTACATCTCCTTCTGGTGCTGTATGGAAAGATATTCAGAATGTAATATCAAGACGTTTCCCTCTAGTAGAACTTATTTTATTACCAACTATAGTTCAAGGTCATTTGGCTGCTCAATCAATTATTGAAAATTTAGAATATATTCGAAAAGCACAAAATAATATTGATTTAGTAATTTTAGCTAGAGGAGGAGGTTCTTTAGAAGATTTATGGCCGTTTAATGATGAAAGCGTAGCACATTCCATTTTTAGTTCTCCTGTTCCTGTTGTAAGTGCTATAGGCCATGAAACTGATATCACTATTTCAGATTTAGTAGCTGATGTACGTGCCCCGACTCCTTCAGCTGCTGCAGAAATTGTAGTACCTAACATCCTTGATTTAAATGATTATATATCAATAATTACTGAGAAATTACAAAATATAACTTTTGATTATCTAGGTGCATGTAATGAAAATATTAATAATATAAATTTAAGATACAATAGAGTTATACCTGATTTTGATTCTTTAAAAATTAGATTAGGAGAGTCAATTAATTTATTAGATACTTTTTTTAAACATAAATTGCAGATGTATTATGAAAAATCCAATAGTATAAAATCTAAATTGCATAGTTTAAGTCCAGATAATACATTGAAAAGAGGATATGCAATTATTCAAGGTTCTGAAAAAAAAATCATAAGTGATATTAAACAGATTAGTATTGGGCATCAACTAGAAATCACCTTAAAAAAGGGTGAGTTTACTGCTATTGTAAATAAAATTAATAAAAAAGATTAATTGAATTTTTTAACAGGAGGCTTGTTTTGAAAAAAGAATATGATGAAAAAGATGACTTTAATAATTTGTCATTTGAAAAAGCCTTAAAGAAACTTGAAGAAACAGTTGAAAAACTTGAATCTGGAGGCTTAACATTAAGTCAAACTACACATATGTATGAACAAGGAATGAAATTATCAGAAATTTGTAACAATATACTTAAATCAACTGAGATAACAATAACTGAAATTCAAACCAAATATAATGAAGATTTAACTTCCTCAGACTAGGTTAAACAAGTTTTACATATTATGCTTAAAATCGACACTCATATACATACATCTTTTTCTAAAGATTCTGAAATGTCTCTTGAGGCATTACATCAAAAATGTCTTAAAACAGGATTAAATTGTATTGCGATTACCGATCATAATACTATAGAAGGAGCATTAAGGTTTAAATCTATTGCATCATTTGAAGTTATAGTAGGAGAAGAAATTAATACTATTCAAGGTGAAATTACAGGATTGTTTTTAAAAGAAAAAATACCTGCAGGTCTACCAGCTATTGATACCGTAAAGAATATCAAATCTCAAGGGGGTTTAGTATCTATCCCTCATCCTTTTGATATTTTTAGATCTTCAGTAATAAAATTAGATGCACTTTACGAGGTTTTACCACACGTAGATATAATTGAAGGATTTAATGCAAGAAATACTTTTCATTTTTCAAATAAGAAAGCTGAAAAATTAGCTAAAGACCATAATATTTTGACATCAGGGGTAAGTGATGCCCATACAGCTTATGAAGTAGGCAGGACATATATGGAAATGCCAGAATTTGATGGAACAGCTAAAGGATTTTTAAATTCTTTAAATTCTAGGACTATATATGCAAATAAAGTTTCTCCACTTATTCATATTTTAACAACTTTTACTAAAACTAAGAAAAAATTTCTTATTAGATGGGAAAAAATTAAAGGTTAGGAGTTTCGTATGTTACCTAAAGAGTATGAGGTTAAAGGAAAAAATTTTATTGTAACTGCATCAGCTAGAGGTATAGGCAGGGGTATTGTAGAAGTTCTTGCAACTTCTGGAGCTAATGTATTAGCTACGGCTATTAGTAATACGTATTTAGATAAATTTAGTTATGAAATGAATAAAAGAGGATTTAGAATAGAAACCTTTGTTGCTGATGCAACTTCAACTAAAGATTGGGAAAAAACAATTGAGTATGCTTTAAATAAATTTGGAAATATTGATGGATTAATCAATAATTTAGGAGATTTTATAAAAAAACCATTAATTTCAAATAACAACGGTGTCGAGTCAATAATGTCTGATTCAGAATGGAAAAATATTGTAGATTTAAATTTGACTCAGGCTTTTTTAGGTTGCCGAGCTGTTAGTTCACATTTTTTGAAACAACAAAAGGGAAAAATTATTAATATTAGTGGAGTAGCTGCTAAAAAAGGTGTTCCAAATGCATTAGCTTATTCAGTATCTAAAGCTGCATTAGTACAATTAACACAGACTTTAGCATTAGAGTGGGCCCAATATAACATAAATGTGAATTGTATAGCTCCTGGATCGTTTCCGGATCCCGATTTTGCTAATAATATTCAAATTCAAGATTATACAAAAAATGCTTCCGTTCAAATCCCTATTAAAAGAGTAGGTTCTTTAAAAGAAGTAGGGTATTTGGCTTTGTATTTGCTTTCTGATGCATCTAATTATATAACTGGAGAGACTATTTATATTGATGGAGGATTAAGTCAAACTCATTTATATATTGATGGCGGTTTGGATAAAGATTAACATTACTTTTTTTTCTTAATAAATCCAGTTGACAACCGGACAATATAAACAATATACTCGCCTAATATAAATTATATTTTATGTTTATTGGTGGTCAAATTATATGTCTAAATTTATTTTTGTTACTGGGGGGGTTGTAAGTTCTTTAGGTAAAGGTATAGCAGTAGCATCTATAGCTAGAATTTTAAAAAACCGAGGAGTATCTGTCTCAGTTTTAAAATTAGACCCATATCTTAACGTGGATCCAGGTACAATGTCACCCTATCAGCATGGTGAAGTATTCGTGACTGGAGATGGGAGTGAAACTGATTTAGACTTAGGTCATTATGAACGTTTTATAGGTATGTCTTTAACTGGCTCTTCAAATTTAACTGCCGGTAAAATATATTCTGAAGTAATTGCTAAAGAAAGAAAGGGAGAATTTTTAGGAGGAACTATACAAGTTGTTCCTCATGTAACTGATGCTATTAAGTCTCATATGTTTGAATTATCTAAAAAGAGTGAAGCTGATGTCATAGTAGTAGAAGTTGGAGGTACAGTTGGAGATATTGAAGGGCTTCCATTTTTAGAAGCTATAAGGCAAATGAGAAATGAAGTTGGTTCATCTAATGTATTTTATGTTCATTTAACATATTTGCCTTATGTGACAACAACGAACGAATTGAAAACTAAACCTACTCAGCATAGCGTTAGAGAGCTTAGGAGTATTGGAATATTACCAGATGCAATAATTTGTCGAAGTGATCATCAGGTAGCTGACTCAATTAAAGATAAGATAAAGATACACTGTGACGTGCCTATTAAAGGAATATTTACATTACAAACTGTTGAAAGTGTATATGAAGTGCCATCTATACTTGAAGAACAGGGTTTAGGCAATTTGATTTTTAACCATATTGATATTAGTTCTAATAATGTTGACATGAGTGAATGGAATAAAATGGTTAGTGTGATTAAAAAACCTAAGCCTGATATAAAAATTGCGATTGTAGGTAAATATGTTGATTTGACTGATTCATATATTTCAGTTAAAGAAGCTTTAATTCATGCTGGTATACATAACAATAGAAATGTAAATTTGACATGGGTGAATTCTGAAGATATAGAAAATGAAGGTATGGATAAATATTTATCATCAGTATCAGGAATAGTTGTCCCTGGAGGGTTTGGTCCGAGAGGGGTAGAAGGAATGATAAATACAGTTCGTTATTCAATTGATAATAATATTCCGTATTTAGGTTTATGTTTAGGTTTACAGGTTATGGTGATATCTGTTGCTCGGTTTATTCTTGGTAAAGAGATGGCTAATTCTTTAGAATTTAGTGAAGACACTCCTCATCCAGTTATATCATTAATGGATCATCAGAGAGGATTAAAAAACCTTGGAGGGACAATGAGATTAGGGGTATATCCTTGTCGTATTGTTGAAAATAGTATATCTCATAGAGCTTATGGTACATCTGACTTAATATATGAGCGACATAGGCATAGGTTTGAGTTCAATAATGACTATCGTGAATCATTGGATAACGTTGGATTAAAAGCTACTGGGTTGTCTCCTGATGGTAACCTGGTCGAAATCATGGAGCTAGTATCTCATCCTTTCATGGTAGGAGTTCAATTTCATCCAGAATTTTTATCTAGACCGGATAATCCGCATCCTTTGTTTAGTGAATTTATTAATTCGAGTATCAAATTATCAAATTTGAATTAGTATATGGCAATTAATGTTCATCTTGAGTTTGATTATATAGAAATATTAGATACAAATAATATTTATTGGGCTAGACTATTTTCAATTTTCATGATAAAGTCATATCATCAACAATTTATTTGGATGTTGATTTAAAGCCCTTTTTACATCTTTGTTTATTTTTTCGTTTATCGATATATTCCATATGATTTGAGTTGGGCGTTATCTTTTATATTTTTTGTATAAAAAATAATTAAATTCCACCAATACATTTGTAGAGTAGTACAAAGATTATAATGTTAATTTTGAAATTCAAACCTAATTTTTAATGGAGTAGAAATGGATTTAACAGAATTACAAAGCAAAACAAGTGAAGAGTTAATTAGTCTGGCCTCTGAGATGGAAATTAATTTGCCTTCTATAGAAATGAAAAAGCAGGATTTATTATCGAAAGTAATAAAATCTCATTTGTCTAATGATGGTAAAGTTTTTGCTTCTGGAGTTTTATCAATATTAAATGATGGGTATGGGTTTTTAAGGAGAAATATTGGTGGACATAATGGAGATGTCTATGTTTCGCAATCTCAAATACGCAGAATAGGTTTGAGAGCTGGAGATGTTGTCTCTGGGAACATTAGAGCTCCTAAAGATGGAGAAAGGTATTTTGGTTTATTGAGAGCCCAGTCTGTAAATGGGATAGAACCTGAGAAAGCAAAGCTCCGCCCTAAATTTGAATCATTAACTCCTATTTTCCCGGTTGATCAAATCATACTGGAAACTAATGCTAAAAATTATTCTACTAGATTGATGGATATGCTTTCACCTGTAGGTAGAGGCCAAAGAGGTTTAATTGTAGCCCCTCCAAAAGCAGGTAAGACAACTTTATTAAAAAATATAGCGGCAGGTATTTCGGCTAATGCGCCGGATGTTACTATTTTAGTTGCTCTTATAGGGGAGAGGCCAGAGGAAGTAACTGACATGACTAGATCTATTAAAGGTGAAGTGTATAGTTCTACTTTTGATGAGCCAGTTGAAGACCATTGCAGAGTAGCTGAAATGGTTCTTGAAAGAGCAAAAAGAATGGTTGAAATAGGGCAGTCAGTTGTTATTTTATTAGATAGTATAACTAGATTAACACGTGCATATAATTTAGCAGTGCCTAATAGCGGACGAACTCTGTCTGGAGGTATTGACCCTATAGCCCTATATCCTCCCAAAAAATTTTTTGGAGCAGCTAGAAATACTGAAGAAGGGGGGAGCTTAACAGTGCTTGCTGCTTGTCTTGTTGAAACTGGAAGCAGGATGGATGATGTTATATATGAAGAATTTAAAGGTACAGGAAATATGGAAGTACATCTTGACAGAAATTTATCTGAGGCAAGGGTTTTTCCTGCAATAGATATTTCAAGAAGCGGGACTAGGAGAGAGGAATTATTAATTCCAGAGGATAAATTAAAACAGATTTGGCTACTAAGAAGAATGGTAAGTATGATTAGTTCTGATTCGATTAAAGGAACTGAAGCTACAGAAAAAGTATTAGAACAAATTAAAAAGACGAAAACAAATGATGATTTTTTGAAAAACTTGACTCGATCAAAGTAATTTTTCAATGTTTTTCAATATAATTTAAAAAAGATTATGATAGAAATTTCTACGATTATCAATAAAAATAAAATCTCTAGCCTAATTGTTCAAAAAATGAACGCATTAGTTTTGCCGAGAGTCCCTGTAATGACAGAGAAATCGTTCAAATAAACGCTTGACAAAGAATATACTCTAGTGTAAAAATTGATCTTGCATAAAAGAAATTAGCTTTAAAAGTCCCCTGTAAGAGGGGGGGCTTTATTTTGTTGAAAATATAAAAAATTTTTGGAAAAGCCAAAAAAACGCTAAAAACCTAAGGGGGTAAGTAGTGAAAAGTAAATTAAAAATCTTAAGCATAATTGCCGTGATGAGCTTGCTGGTGGGTGCATTTGGTATCCTTCCTGCAGCTGCTGCTACGGTTTCCGTTGCGGATAATACCGCTGAATGGACAAACCAAGACGGTGAGGCTGTAACTCATGTTAAGCCTGATACCGTTGGTGTTTTCTGGGTTAATGATTCAGACCTAGAAACAACTAAGACTGGTGTAGCCAGATGGTATCCAACTGCTAGAAAGAATGGTCCAGCCGCAGTTGGGGCATCTTGGAATATAGGAACTGGTGGTTTAGCAGCTACTGAAACTGGGCAAGAAGTAGTAACTTCTTCTCAGCATTATATTACTGCTACACATTATAATGCATCTAATGCAACTAAGACTCCTTTGACAGCTGCTCCTACTGTGAAAGTTGGTGGAGTTAGTAAGTTGGTAACTGGTTTTGATACTGATGGTCAGTTTACGCTAGGTGCTGCATATCCTGGTTATACAACAACTACAGCTACGTTCACTTACCATATACAAGACCTTTATTATGGAACAAGTACAAGTCTAAGGAGAGCGAAAGTTACAAGTACTTCTGATCCTTCTGGTGAGTACATAACTATTAATGAAGACTTTGGTCCAGGTACTATGGGTGAAGGACTTGATGGAACTTATAGGATCCATGCGACTTCATCAGGAAACTTAATAACTGGTTCTGGTCTTATTACAAGTGTTGATAACGTTGATGGTAGAGGTACAATTGTTGATAGAGATGGTAACGGTACTGTAGATGGAGGAGATGTAACAGTAGTTATTGAATACAATAATGCTGATATAACTTTAGCTTCTTCTAGTATAGCTAGTGTTAACCCAAGTACTGGTGCTATTACATTTGCTGCTGCGCAAACAACTACAGCGACTACTACTGTTTACTATCAGTCTTCAGTAAGTAGTGCAACTTCTGATCTGTATCGTGGTGATTTACAATTATCATCAAATGCATCTGCACAAGGTACTAATAATGATGGTATCTGGGTTCAAGATGGAGACACTGTAACTATAACTTATTTGAATTCTTCAGGTACTGCTATAGATACTGATACTGTAACTGTTGATGCTGTTGTTCCTACAATTTCTAATATTTCACCTGCTGATGGGTCAACTCAGAACGTTGTTAACCCAACGGTTCAATTTGATGTGACTGACACAGGTTCAGGTATTAGTTCAACAAATGTGTCAACTGATATATCAATTAATATTAATGGAAATGATATTTCTTCATCTTCACCTTCATTCCAAGCAATTACTAATGGATTTAGAGTGATATTCGCTTCAGGTTCTTCTTGGGTGACTAGTTATAGTGTTGCTGATAGTACTGCATTTACATGGACTATCGTTGCAACTGACGTAGCTAAGAACACAAAGAGGCTACATGGAAGCAGTTTAGACTTAACAATTGATACCACTAAGCCTACTGTTAGTTCTGCTGTTACAGGTACAAGTTGGAATACTGATACTGCCGCAGAAAACTCTGCTGAAAGTAATACTTCAGTTAAACTAACTTTAAGTGAGAATATACTTTCATCCTCAGTACAAGCTGCTGACTTCACAGTTGGAGGAGTTGCTCCTACGGCTGCTGTAGTAGGTTCTACTACTGGATACAAGAATATAATTTACTTAACTGTTGCTGCTCAAGATCCTGATGCTAGGCCTGTTGTTGCTGTGACTGGTTCAGTAACTGACATTGGTGGAAATGCAGTTAATACTGCTTCTACTACTGCTGGTGATTATTCTGCAACTGCTACAGATGGATTGAAGCCAGGGTTAACAGTTGCTGTTAGTAGTGACTTATTAATCGCTGCAGGTAAGACTACTGTAACTGCTGATACTACAGAAAAACTTGGAACTGACGGAACGATTATTTCAATCCATGGTCCTAGTGGTGCTTCAAATGCAGGTAAGGCAACTATAAGTGCGCCAACGCCTAAGCAAAGCACAGGTACGTTTACTGCTGCTACAGGTGATTTGACTGGTAAATATGGAGTATCTGTACAAGCTACTGACTTAGGAGCTAATACAAAAGATAACTTAACTGCTGTTACAGCAGAAGCTGTTGCTTCAGCTAAAATCAGCGGTAAAGTTGTTACTGTTGCTAAGACACCTATAGCTGACGCTAACTTTGATGGTGTGATTAATGCATCTGATATAACTTCAATTACATTTGCTACTAGTTCTCAAACATCATCTGCTATTACTGCTGTTGATGCGAGCGCTGGAACAATAACATTTGGTTCAAGTTTTGGTACTTCAGAAACAGCGACTGTTTCATATAAGTACACAACTAATACATTTGAAGTTGACCATTCAGCTCCAACAATTACATATCTTCCAGCTAATGCTACTACTATTAAGGTTTCCTCACCTTACATCACTATAACTTTTGATGAAGATGAGTATCCTGGTGATAGCTATAAGACTGTAACGCTTACAAAAGCTGAAGTTACTAAACCTGATGGTACGGTTGAAGATATTAAAGCTAAGTTTGTAACTAGTGACAATGCTGAATATATCTGGGCTGCATCTGATCTTGCACTTGGTAAATATACATTGAAGATTAGTGGTCAAGATACTGCTGGAAATAAGATTACTGATAACACTAGCAGCTTTACAGTTGCGGCTAGAGATAAGTACAGTATATCTTTAAGGCCTGGTTGGAACTTGATTTCCTTACCTGGTGATCCATCAGACTCAGCTGTTAATACAGTTATAACTGATGCTGATATCGATACTGTTCTAACTTATGATCCTACTGTTGCTGGTAGCTGGACAACTGCTGTTAGAAATGCTGCTGGTCAATTAGAAGGTACATTAACTAATGTTGTTGCTGGTAAAGGTTACTGGGTACATACAAGTACATTCGATCCAATCAAGGTTGATATTCCTGGATTGACTGCTGGTGCTAGTACATTACCACCAAGCTTCTCATTAGTTGCTGGTTGGAACCTTGTATCTGCAGGTACATTGACTCTTACTCAGACTAGTAGAGATGCTGACGAATACTTTGCAGGATTAAGTTGGTCAAGAGCTTATAGCTACTCCAACACAAATAATGCATTCTCAAGTATTTTGCCAGACGCTAGTAATACTGATGATACTGATATAACTATCGGTCAAGGTTACTGGATATTCTTGAAAGCTGCAGGTACATTAGTACCGTAAGAGTATAGCTTAGAGATTAAAGCTAATATGAAAGACCTCCCTGTCATTTGATTGGGAGGTCTTTCAACATAAGAAACGGATTTATATATGTTTGTTAATTCAATTAAAAGTAAATACTTAATTCTAGCTTTATTGAATATATTTTTATTAATGATACTAATATCAGATGATATATATGCTGTTCCTCCTATGCCAATGATATACTCTGGTACTGTAGAAGTGACTGGAGAATCTAATGTTAATAGTGTTTTTGAAATTGATGATGCTGTTAATGAAGATGGAAGCCCAATGAATCCTACTACGTACGGTGAACTTATATGTGTTACATATTGTTTACATGCTCAAGTTGGAGATTGGATAACTGGTTCTGTTCCTATTAAAGATGGTGTGTTTACTGCATTATCTGTTGGACCTCCAGATTCTACTTATAACAATTTACCAATTTATTTTTATATATTTGACATTGCTGCTGATCAAACTGAAATTTTTAAAGCTGCTTTTTTACCAAGTGTTACTTTTGATTATAAATTGACTTTTGCTAAATTGCCTGATCCTACACCAACTCCTACCCCTACAATTACTCCTACTCCAGTTATTGCCCAACCGGCTGTATATTCGGGTCCTTTAATAATATCTGGATCCTCTTTGCCTCCAGTAAATGCACAATTAGTTGCTAAAATTGGACCTTATACTTCTGCCCCTGCAGTTATTGATGGAGAATCTTATAAAAATCTAATTTTAAACCCCTCGGATATCTCATTTGAAGGGATGCGTGTTGAATTCTTTTTAAATGGTTATAAATCTATTACTACTGATACATTTAAAAATGGATCATTCAATTTATCATTTCCTTTATTATTTACTGCAATACCAGAAGCAACTGCAACTCCTATCCCTCCTACAGTTATTCCGACTAACACTCCTGTCGTAGCCCCTACAGTTATTCCGACTCCTGTGCAAATAATAAAAACTGTTATTGTAACTCCTACACCACTACCTCCAACTATTACTCCTATGCCAACTAATACTCCTGTTCCTACCGCTACAAACACCCCACTTCCACCTACACCAATTGTGCTGGTAGTAACAGCAACACCTGAATCGAACGAAGTTGATTCAACCTCCGGTGGATGTTTTAGTAATCGAGGGGATTTATCACTTGAGACTGGCGCTGCTAATTTATTCTTTTTAATTAGCCCGCTTTTATTTATTTTTATCTATAGAATTTATAAAAAAAATAAATAAATATATTTTTCCTATTAATATTGTATGTTAAAATACTTAATTGAATCCTAAGAGGTTTTTTTTGTTAAGTATTAGACAGCAAAATATATTAAAATTTATTATTATAGAATATACAAATACGGTTTTACCTGTAAGTTCTGATTATATAGCTCAACACGCAAATTTAAATGTTAGTCCTGCTACTATACGTAAAGAATTAGTTGAATTAGAATTGTACGGATATATTACGCGACCACATACATCATCCGGTAGTGTACCATTAGACAAAGGATATAGATTTTATGTTGAAAGTACTCAGAATTTGTCTTCTAATCATTCAATTGATTTAGCAGAGAAAGATTTTGTGCTAAATCAGTTATCGCAAACTTCTCAAGATTTAGAGACATTTGTGGCTTATTCTGTTCAAACTTTAGCAGATTTAGTAAATAATATGGCTATTGTTACAATCCCTAAATATAATATACCTAAAATACAATATTTACAATTGATTCCTTTAAAAGGTGTTTTTGTTGTTTTGGTATTAGTTTTACAACATAATGATGTTAGACAAAAGCTAGTACGATTAAACCAAGTTGTTGATCCAGTTAAATTACAAGAAATATCTAATTCTTTAAATAATAATTTGAGTGGTTTGACTTTAAAAGAAATAAATTCAAAAGATATTATGATAGATAATCTATCAAATAACATATTGATTGATGTACTAGATATTTTAAAAGAAGAAGAACTTAGTAATACTTTTGATCACAAAATTGATGGAATGTTAAATCTAATTAACCAACCAGAGTTTACCGAAAATAATAAATTTCGCTCCATATTTCAAGAAATTGAAAATGGATCTTTAGTGAAATCTGTTTTAGAAGGGATATCTGAGTCTACAGAAGTTGTAAAAGTTATTATTGGGCAAGAAATTTCAAATAATGATGTTTTACCGTTAAGCATAGTTATTGCAAATTATGGAATACCAAATCATGTAACTGGTTTGGTATGTGCTATTGGTCCAACACGCATGCAGTATAAAAAAACTATTGATGGAGTACAATTTATGGCATCTGCGATGAGTGAATCTATGTATTCATCTTTTCAAATATAAATAGCTAAGAATAAATTTATGTTTGATAATTTATCTACTAAAATTACATCGGTATTAAATAAATTAACATCTAAAGGTAGACTTACTGAAAAAGATATTGATAATACTTTGCGTGAAGTCAGGTTAGCTTTATTAGAAGCCGATGTTAATTTTAAAGTTGCTCGTGATTTAATAAAAACAATTAAAGATAAATCCTTAGATGTTGATTTGATTAATACTATTACTCCTGGGCAACAGATAATAAAAATAACTCATGATGAATTTACTAAGATACTAGGCAGCAGGAATCAAAAAATATTATTTAAACCTGATGGGCCATCGGTTATTTTATTAGTTGGATTAAATGGTTCTGGTAAAACTACTACTGCTGCTAAGCTTGCATTACATCTGAAGCAAAGCAACAAGTCTCCTTTATTAGTAGCAGGAGATCTTTATAGGCCAGCAGCTGTAGAACAACTGAAGACTTTAGGGAATCAAATTAATGTGCCTGTATTTAGTTTAGATAATAATAAATCAGTATTAGACTTAGCTTCTGCGTCAATAGAATATACTAGAAAATCTCAATTTGATTGTGTTATTTTTGATACTGCTGGTAGGTTTCAGATTGATGATGACCTTATGAATGAACTTTTAGGAGTTAAAGATAAAATATTACCTGTTGAAACTTTACTTGTAGTTGATTCTATGACTGGTCAAGAAGCAGTGAATGTAGCAGATTCATTTAATGGGAAAATTGGGATTACTGGTACTATACTTACAAAATTGGATGGTGATGCTAGAGGTGGAGCTGCATTATCTATATCTACAATTACTAAAGTACCTATAAAGTTTATTGGAGTCGGAGAAAAAGTTTCTGATTTAGAAGAATTTTATCCTGAAAGATTATCTTCCAGAATATTAGGAATGGGTGATGTCTTAACATTAATTGAGAAATCCCAAAAAGTTATAGATGCTGATGAATTAGTTAATTTAAAAGATAAAATTAAGAAATCTCAATTTGATTTAGATGATTTTTTAAATCAGATGCAGCAGATCAAAAAAATTGGTTCCTTTTCTCAAATGCTTGATATGATACCAGGTATATCTAAATTTGCAGGTAAAATTGATTCAAATAATTTGGATGATAACCATTTAAAAAAAACCGAAGCTATTATTTATTCTATGACTAAAGAAGAACGTAAAAACCCTGAAATAATATCTGGTAGTAGACGACGACGAATTTCATCTGGAAGTGGGACTAACCCTCAAGATGTTAATCAGTTGCTAAATCAATTTAAGCAAGCTCAAAAATTAATGAAACAAGTTGCTACTGGTAAGTTGCCTAAGAATATGATGAATATGTTTAAATAATTGACCTAATAGATATTATATAATGTTTAAAAAAAATATTGCGGCAATTGTAACTACTTATTTTGAAAAATCACATGCAGATTTATTACTCTCCAACTTTGTTGATGAGTCATCAATTAATTCTAATGATCAAACATCTCAAGTAAGAATAGCATCTCTATATATTGACCAAATTCATTGGAGTGATATCGGAATAAATATAGCTAAAAAATATAATATTAAAGTGTATCCTAGTATTCGTGGAGCTTTAACATTAACCCTCCCATCAGCTGGTCATTGGCCAACTTCAAAGATATGGAATAGAGGTGATTTATCTGTAGATGGAGTCATAATAATAGGTGAACATGGAGATTATTCGAGTAATGAATATAATAGACAATTATATCCAAGAAGATATTTTTTTGAACAAGTATGCGGAGTTATTTCAACATCAAATAAACCAATTCCAGTTTTTAATGACAAACACTTATCTTATAATTGGGATGATTGTATTTGGATGTATTCACGTGCAAAGGAATTGAATATACCATTAATGGCGGGTTCAGCTTTACCTGTTAGTTCGAGAGCTCCAAATTTAATTCATAAAATAGGAGATAATATTCAAGAAGCTGTATCTGTAGGGTTTTTCCACAAATATATCAATGCTTTAGAATCATATGGATTTCATGCTTTAGAATCATTACAGTGTATGATAGAGAGAAGGATTGGAGGGGAAAGTGGAATTAAATCAGTGCAATGTTTAGAAGGACAAGATGTTTGGGATTCTGCTCAGAAAGGTTTATGGTCACAAGAACTTGCTTTTGCAGCGGAGTCTAATATTGTAAATAAAGATTACGGTTTAATTACGGACTTATCTAATAATCCCACATTATTTTTATTAGAGTATAATGATGGTCTTAAAGCGGCTACTTTAGTTGTAGATAAATATTTAAAAGGTTTTGGATATGCATGTTATATTAATGGTGAAATTAAATCTACTGCATTTAACCAATCTTCTAATAGTAATGAAGCTTTTAAAAATTTAGCAGTTAATATTCGTAATTTATTTCTTACAAACCAACCTCAATATCCAGTTGAACGCACATTATTAGTAAGCGGTGCACTAGATGCATTACTAAAATCAAAATACATGGGGCATATCAAAATAAATACTCCTCATCTTAATATTAAATATAAACCTTTTTAAGCTAATTTTTCCAATAATTGGATTATCTAACTATTGCAATATAAAACCCAATTCATGCAGAAAATAAATAATGAAAAATAATACGAAAAAGGTGCTAGTATCATAGCCAACCAAATTCGAATTCCCCCTATTTACTCTCTCTCTGAAAGTGGGGGAAATTAGTATTTATATTTAAATTGTGGAGCGGGAGACCGGATTCGAACCGGCGACACCCTGCTTGGAAGGCAGGAACTCTACCGCTGAGTTACTCCCGCATAATTAGAGCCTGTCACTGATATTTATTATATCAGTGATTTTGTGAATTAAGGGATGCCTTTAATATAAATATGATTAAATTTAGTTTTTATTGCTTCTAATTTTCCCCAATTACCGAGAATTTTTACATGAACTTATAAGTGTTTTTAATAATCTTTTTAACTGTCACAGATCAGTCGAAACACCTTTTATAACACTTCTATTCGATTGTATTCATTTATAGGTATCTTAATTATAATTCGCTTTTCTTATTCTAAATCTATAAGACCAATCCTTAGGAATTAGCCACAATTTACAATATTTACAGGCTTTGGATAAATTTATATTCTGTTTACCCTAAACCGCCCATACAGACTGAGTACGCAAGCAAGGGCAATCCCAACCCATACAGGTATCGGAGGACTTCCAGCAAAACCAATCTCGTTAATGATAAATGACATCAGAAGCGATGAACTAGATACCGTTACCCCAATCAGAACAAGCTTTGACGAAGCTACATCTTTTATAAAACCAGACAATAAAAATAATATTCCTAACCCAAAACATAAAGAGCACAATATATTGGCCATAGTTTTCCCTAGTTCTATATGTTCATCTGTAGCATTTTCTACAAACCATGAATCTGTAAATATATGTACATTGACAAAGAGTCCAAGTGGGAAAATTATGAATATAACTCCACAGACTCGCAAAATATTGGCTAAGCCCATTTAAGCACCTCCTGCTTAAAAATTCTTTTATTTTTTTGTTATATTTTCAATAATGAATTATCAGTTCACTCTGATCTTCTAATAGTAAATATTCCCAAGATAACCAAAACTAGACTATTGATCATCCATAAAGGTGGAATAATGTTGTCACCATGCTTTTCTAACTGCTCACCATTCAAGACAGCAAGAAAAGCAAACATTACAAAGGAAGTAAGTGCTAATAAACCTGATAGCCAATTAGGGAAAAGCTTGGTCCGTAAATATCCTATTGCAGTTATGAATACCCCAAGATACATAATAGACCAACCTGTCGAGGCAATCGCTTCTCCAATTGATTTAAATTCAGCACCTAATTCCGCACTTCTTATAGCATCTGAAACAAGTCCCATACTCAAACCAACAACTATTATTATTAACCCTGCGTCAATGTAAGTATTTCTAACAATATTTCTTGTCATCATAAAAGCTAGTGGGAATGTAAGTAATGCATAAGCTGCAAATTTTTCTGTATGCCCTTTATCTAGAAGCCCTGTTTCGCCTAGAGCTATATAGGCAACGATTGAACCGATACCCGCGATTATAAACAATATACCGTTCGCTATTTTATCTGTCATATTTCACTCCATAATATTTTTAGTATCATTTTTAATATACATTAATAATATAATTATAATATGTCAATTAAGCTGAAAAATCCCTAATTGGGCTTTATATTGACAACATTAGTTATATTAAGTATATATTCATAACAATTATTAAATGGGGTTACGTATGGCATAAATTTACTGTACAGTTTGTAATCTGAGTGCTAGATTCAGTGGCACAAGCGGGGATAAGGAAGAGTAAACCAATTGCTAATAGATATTTAACTTTAGCAAACATATTAAGTCCTTTAAGGATATAATTTATCAATAAATTTAAGTATTTACTCGTCTTCCATTTCTTTTACGTTACTTATTCTCCATTCGTTATTTTTCTTTTTAGTTTCTTTAAATGTCATGTTATATTTTAATTCACCTTCCGTAGGGTGAGTGACAAAAACAATCATCCCTAAAGTTGTAGAACCTGTTCTAGCAGCAGTACCATCAGTCTCAAATGTTATTTTGGCTCCTTCTGATTTTAATGAATCGATTTGTTCATCAATTGTGATTGAACCTTTTTCAAGATATTCAGGGTGTAGAAGCTTTTTTGCTATTTCAGGAGCGTACTCAATGTGAGATGTCCAGTAAGCTTCTAATAACTTATTGGTTTGTTCTGATTTAGCCATATTAAGATTTTTTACAGAAGATTTAATGAAGTTGCTTCCACCAGCACTACCTGCCACAGTAACATTACCAGCTGCACTCTCTGCTGCTTTATCTGCAGCTTTATCCATTGCTTTTTCAACGTCTTTTGCATCAACAGATTTAGATTTGTCTGATATTTTAGGTTCTTCTTTAGCTTCTGGAGCTGGAGCTGTACTGGATGTTTGAGAATTAGTTTCGTCTGAAATGCTACATGCAGTCAGAGTCAGTGTAATTAATATTATTAGTGGAGGAATTAACTTTTGCATACTTTACCTCTCCTAGATTATAGCACAGAGTAAATTGTCAGGGAGTGGCAAGTATTTTTAAAGACTAGATCAAGGATAAAGAATTTACTGCGGATTGAATAAATATTATTTGTCTAAATAACATCAGATTTAAAATTTATGCCTTTTAATTCCCCCCAATTAGGTCCAATTTTAGTATCAACAGATATAGGTATTTTGAGTTTCATGGCTGATTCCATTTGGGGGATAATAATTTTTGCACTTTCATTAAGTTCGTCTTTAGGGACTTGAAATATTAACTCATCATGTACTTGTATAATCATTTTTGTTTTCAATTTTTTATTACTTATAAATTTGTTAATATTTATCATTGCAATTTTAATCATATCTGCTGCAGTTCCTTGAATTGGTAAATTTATTGCCATTCTTTCTGCAGAAGCTCTAATTTGATGATTTGGGGAGTTTATTTCGGGTATATACCTCTTTCTACCAGAGAGTGTTTGTACATAGCCAAATTGTTTTACATGATTTTTCGTATTTTCGATATATGATTTTATTTTTGGGTATTTATTAAAATAAGCACTTATAAATTCAGAACCTTGAGTAGGAGTTAGGTTAGTTTGTTGACTTATTCCATAAGGACTTAATCCATATAATACGCCAAAATTCATTATTTTGGCGATTCTTCTCATATCATCTGTAACGGACTTTAAGGGGACATTATAAACTGAAGAAGCCGTAGATGAGTGGATATCTTCATTTTCTTTGAAAGCTTTTATTAAGCTAGGATCTTCTGAAATATGTGCAAGTACTCTAAGTTCTATTTGTGAATAATCTGCCGATAATAACAATTCGTCAGGATATTCATTTACAATGAAAGCTTTTCTAACTCTATTACCTATAGGTGTTCGTATAGGTATATTTTGTATATTTGGGTCATTACTTGATAATCTGCCAGTAGTGGTACCTGCTTGATTATAATTAGGATGAATTTTTTGAGTAATTGGATTAATCATTAAAGGTAGAGAATCTGCATAAGTTGATTTAAGTTTTGATAATTGTCGAAATTCTAAAATAGAATCTAATACTTCAATTGATTTAGGATTTATTTTGTCAGAGTGAATTTTATTTAATTGATTTCTCAGGTTTTCAAGTTCTGCTGCATTTGTCGAGTAGCCTAATTTATTTTTTTTGGTGGTGGGTAATTTTAGTTCGTCAAATAAAATTGAACTTAATTGCTGTGGGGAATTTAAATTAAATTCATGCCCAATTATTGAGTACGTTTTATTAGTAATATCTGTTAATCTGCTGGATAGTTGATCAGATAAGTTTTTTAATACAGATTTATCAATAGTTATACCAGTTCTTTGCATATGAATTAATAAAGGGATAAGCTTAATTTCAATTTCATTATATAAAGTTAATAAATTATTCTCATCTAATTCTTTGTAAAAAATTTCACTTAATTTTTGAGTGAAATAGGCATCAGCCATAGCATATAATGCAGTAGTTTTAATATTTATATTATCTATTGTTGTTTGATTTTTCCCTTTGCCAATTAATTCAGTGATATCGGTCATCTCATGTTTAAAATATTCTAAAACTAAAGGTTTTAATCCAATTGAACGTTTACCTAAGAGGTGTGCAGCAATCATAGAATCAAAAGATATATTATTAACTTTTATATTGTCATTTAATAACACTGAAGCATCATAGTATCCATTATGTACATATTTTTTGATAGATTTATTTTCTAATAGATCTTTTATATATTTTAAACTAATATTTAAGTCTATTTTTTGGCTTTGGTCTTTATGTCTTAAAGGTAAATACCAAGTTTTATCATTAGAATTTGCAAATGAAATACCGACTAAATTTGCTGACATTGGGTTAGTAGATGTGGTTTCAGTATCAAATGAAAAATTATCTGCATTTAATAATTCATGATACATTTTTTCAAGTTTGTTTTGATCATCTATTATAATATTTACATCTTGATCAAAAGAGTATTTTGATTTTTCTTTAAGTATCTCTGATTTATGTTCTATAATGGTTTCAATTTTAGGGATTCTTGAAATTAAACTATAAAATTCCAAATCATTTAAAAATCCTACTAGTTCTTCTTTTTTGAAGGTCCAAAATGTTGCGTGTTCTAAATTTAAATTAATAGGTATTGCTCGTTTAATTGTAGTTAATTCCTTACATTTATAAGCTAATTCTTCATTGGCAATTAAAGAACTACGTATTTTTCCTTGAGGTAAATCGTTTATATTTTTATAAATACCATCAATTGAATTATATTCTTTCAATAATTTAATTGCTGTTTTTGCTCCTACACCAGGTACTCCAGGTATATTGTCTGATGAGTCACCTTGGAGTGCTTTTATTTCAGGTATAAATTTAGATCCAAGACCTTCATATCTTTCTTCAACTGCTTTTTCATCGTATAAAGTCTTTTTTTGAGATCCATGTGATAAAAGTACTTTAACAAAAGGTGAAACTAGTTGTAATGTATCTGTATCACCTGTAAGAATCATGCATTCAACTTGTTGTTTTTCGGCCTGTTCACTTAAAGCACCTAAAACATCGTCACCTTCATAACCTTTAATTTCATATATAGGTATATCTAAGATTTTTATTGCTTCTTTTACTTTATCAAATTGATTAATTAATTCTTGAGGAGTTGGTGGCCGATGAGATTTATATTCTTTAAACATTTCATGTCTAAAAGTAGGGTAAGGTAGATCAAATGTGATTGCACAATATTTTGGTTTGTAATCGTTTAATGTGCGAAATAAGCTGTTTAAAAAACCAAATATAGCTCCTACTTCTTCTCCAGTAGAACTAAGAGTTAAAGGTTGTTGAATTCCATGCCAGGCTCTATGAACAAGTGCATGACCATCCATTATAATTATTAAATCTTTTAAATTAGAGTTCATTTTTTTATAATTAACTTTTTTTTAATAGTTAAGTTATATAATAATTTGTTAATTAAAAATATAATTTTTGATTTCGTTTAGAATTTCTGTAACCTGATTCTCAGACTTTCCTTCTACATGTAATCTTAATAGAGGTTCTGTCCCTGAAAATCTAATTAAAGCCCAGTATCCTCCTTCTAATATATACTTGAATCCGTCTTTATCATTTTTTTCTTTTACAATTGAAGCTCCTATATTTGTAGGGGCCCAGTATTTAATTTTATTATTTAATGATTCTTTTTCGTTTTCTTCAATTTCTAAATCAATTCTTTGATACACATGTGACCCAACTTCGTCGAATAACATTTCGATTAATTCAGAAGCTGTTTTATTCATTTGTACTAGCATCTCAAGAAATATTAACCCACTTAATATACCATCTCTTTCTGGAATATTCCCTTTAAAGGCATAACCTCCACTTTCTTCTCCCGCTATCAAAGCTTTTTGTTCCATCATTACTTTACCTAAATGTTTAAACCCTACTGGAGTTTCATATACTTGGACTTTATAAATATCTCCAATTTTGTCAATCATATTAGTCATTGTTATTGATTTAACAATAGCCCCTTTTTCCTTTAAAATTTTTAATTTATATAAACAAATTAAAGAAAAGACTTCTAAAGTGGATATATATTCCCCTTTTTCATTAATTACTCCAAGCCTGTCTGCATCACCGTCAGTTGCTAAACCAATATTAATTTTATTATTCTCTTTAACTAGATTCATTAAATTAGAAAGGTTTTCTTTGATTGGCTCGGGTTGTTTAATACCTGGGAAAGAAGGATTATATTCAGCATTTATTTCATATGTTCTAGCTGTTCCTCCAGATATTATATTAGATAGGTACCCTGATCCTGAACCATACATCGAATCAATACCTATTGATAATCCAGAGTTTCTAATTTTTTCTAAATCAACTAAGGATGATATATGTTGGATATAACTTGGATTTGGGTTGAAACAGTTTAAATATATACTGGATTTCAGATCATTTGAAGACAAAGACTTTATAGATTCTTTTGAATTTATTTTTAATATTTCTTGCTCAATATTGTTGACTATTTCAGTAGATGCACTCCCTCCATAGTCTGGTTTGTATTTGAAACCATTCCAGTTGGGAGGATTATGACTTGCTGTGATAATTATTGCTCCAGCAGTATTTTTTGTTATTACGTTATGGGTAATGACTGGAGTTGGTGCGGGTCTATCACATAAGTACGTAGTGATTTTATTTGCAGTCATAACTTGAGCAGCAGATTCTGCAAATTCTTTTGATAAAAAACGGGTATCATAACCTATTATAATACCCTTAGAATCTTCTTTATTTGCTTTTAGCATGTTGCATATTGCTTGGGTACATATTTGTACATTTGCAAAAGTGTAATCTTTTGCAATTATTGCACGCCATCCATCTGTCCCAAATTTTATAGGCATTTTCTAAAAGGCTTCTTGTTTTAATATTTCAGATTTGTCAGTTTTTTCCCAAGGTAATTCTATATCTAATCTTCCAAAATGGCCGTAGGATGCGGTATTTTGATAAATCGGTTGTCTTAAATTCAAATCTCGTATTATGGCTCCTGGACGTAAATCAAAATGCTTGTTGATTAGTTTGACTATTTCATCATCAGCTATATGCCCTGTGCCAAATGTTTCAACCGAAACTGATATGGGAGAAGATACTCCTATTGCATAAGAAACTTGTACTTCACAACGGTCAGCTAGCTGTGCTGATACTATATTTTTTGCTACATAACGTGCAGCATAAGCTGCGGATCTATCAACTTTTGTAGGATCTTTTCCAGAGAAAGCTCCTCCTCCGTGTCTGGCAACCCCTCCATATGTGTCTACAAGTATTTTTCTTCCCGTTAACCCAGCATCTCCATGTGGACCACCTATAACAAATTTTCCGGAAGGGTTAATTAAGATTCTTGTAGAGCTATCAAAAAGTATTTCTGGTATTACTGGCTTGATTACATATTTCAATATATCTGATGATATAGTATTATCTGTAGTGTTTTCATTATGTTGAGTACTAATGATGATTGTATGAACTCTTTTAGGTTTGCCATATTCATATTCAATAGTTACTTGTGATTTACCATCTGGGCCTAAATATGGGATGATGTTGTTTTTTCGTACTTCAGTTAATTTTTGAGTTAGTTGATGAGATAGTGACATGGTCATAGGCATTAGTTCAGGAGTTTCATTGCATGCAAATCCTACCATCATGCCTTGATCTCCTGCGCCAATAGCATCTACTTCTACATCATTCATTAAAGAGTTAGCATCTCTATGTTCTAAAGCGGTAGATACTGCGGCATTGATATTTGGAGATTGTTCATGAATTTTTACTATTATTTCACATGTTTGCCAATCAATTCCTGTATTAGCATTGTTATATCCTATTGATTTAAGTGTTTTTCTAGCTATTTTTTCATAATTAATTTTAGCAGTAGTTGTTATTTCGCCTATTATTACAACTAAATTAGTAGTAGTTGCTGTTTCACAAGCAACTCTAGCTGAAGGGTCTTCTTTCAAAATAGCATCTAATATGCTGTCAGAAACTTGGTCACACAATTTATCAGGGTGACCCTCAGTTACAGATTCAGAAGTGTATAAATAAGATTTAGAGTCAATAAAACTGAACGCCATAAATTTTTCTCCTTTAGTGGGTAAATAATTAAGTTCCAATTTCCCAGCTTGCTAAGTATTTTTCTTGTTCTGAAGTGAGTGTGTCAATATCTATACCCATAGATAATAATTTTAGTTTTCCTACTTCATTATCTATTGATTTTGGTACTGAATAAACTTTAGGATTTAAAGAAGAAGCATTTTTAAACATATATTCTGTAGATAAAGCTTGATTAGCAAAGCTCATATCCATTACAGCGGAAGGGTGTCCTTCAGCTGCAGCAAGGTTAACAAGTCTACCTTCTCCTAACAGATATACTTTTTTCCCATCTTTTAATGTGTATTCATCTACAAATTCTTTAATTCTTTGTTTTTTTTCAGATAACTTATCTAAGGCATCAATATTAATTTCTACATTAAAATGGCCACTATTTGCTATTAAAGCCCCGTTTTTCATAGTTTTTATATGTTCAGCATCAATAGCATTTAACCCGCCAGTTAAACTTATGAATATATCTCCTATTTTAGAAGCATCTTGCATTTTCATTACTTCATGTCCATCCATTGCTGCTTCTAAAGCTTTTATGTGGTCAACTTCAGTAATAATTGTTTGTGCCCCCATTCCTTTTGCTCTAGTAGCCACACCTCTTCCACACCATCCGTAACCTATCACTACTACTTTTTTCCCAGCCCATAATACATTGGTTGCTCTCGTGATACCGTCAAGAGTGCTTTGCCCTGTTCCATAGCGATTATCAAAAAAATGTTTGGTGTCAGCATCATTTACTGCGACTATTGGATATTTTAATTCTCCAGCATTGGATAAACTTTTCAATCTTATAACTCCAGTAGTAGTTTCTTCACATCCACCAATAATATTTTTAAGGGAATCAGTGCGTTCAGTATGTATTAAAGCAACAAGATCAGCCCCATCATCTAATGTGATATTTGGATTAAAGTCTAATACTGAATTTAGATGTTTATAATATGTAGAATCATCTTCACCTTTTATTGCAAATGTTGGAATTCCATAATGATAATTCAATGCTGCTGCTACATCATCTTGAGTACTTAAAGGGTTACTTGCACATAAGGCAACTTCGGCTCCACCATCTCGTAAAGCTAATGCTAAATTTGCAGTCTCTGAAGTTACATGTAAGCAAGCACTCAATGTTAATCCAGCTAAAGGTTTATCTTTATTAAATCTTTCACGTATTTGGTTTAATACAGGCATTTCTCTTGCTGCCCATTCAATACGATTAATTCCTTTTTCTGTTAGTGAAATGTCTTTGACATCTCCAGATATATTTTTGTCATTCAAGTTTTTTCTCCCATATTTTATAGTCTATTTACATATTGTATATTTTTATATCTATTGAGTACAGAGTTTAGTATAATAATTTTGTAGTTTCTTGATCATTTAATTTAGAAAAACATATGGCATCATATAAGAAATTAAATCTATTAACAATTTCTTTTTTTGTTATATTTTCAAGCTGGTTTATGCTAAAACTTTCAACGGCAAAAGAACCCATTACAGAACCAAATATAGATGCTTTTCGGATATTGTCGTGAGTTATATCGTTGTAATTTGATAAATACCCCATAACTCCTCCAGCAAAAGAGTCTCCGGCTCCTGTTGGATCTATTGGATTTTTTATAGGGTAAGCTGGGCAATAAAATATAGAATTGTTATAAAAAACTATAGAACCAAATTCGCCTCTTTTAATTATTACAACTTTAGTTCCTTTTTTAAGTAAAGTTTCAGCAGATGAGAATATATTAGATTGTTTTGACATCATTTTAGCTTCATTTTCATCTAAAAATAATATGTCTACCATTGAAAAAAGCTTTTCTAAATAAGCCTCTTTTGAGTTGATCCAAAAATCCATACTATCAATTCCTATCAATTTAGGTCGTGGATTTATTTGTTCTAATACCTTTATTTGTAATTCTGGATCTATATTTGCTAAGAATAAATTTTTTATTGATTTGGAATTTTTAATTTTAGGATTGAAATCAGCTAAAACATTCAGATCTGTTGTTAATGTATCCCTTTTGTTTAAGTTATCAGAATGGTAATAACCACTCCATCGAAAAGTTTTCCCAGGGTACGTTTCTAGCCCTTTAATACCTATTCCATATTTTTCAAATAAATCTTTATCTTCTTTTTTAAAATCTTCACCTATTGCAGCAATTAATTTAGTTGTTTTGAAATGATTACTCGAAAAAGAAAAATATGTTGCTGAACCTCCAAGAGATTCTTTAACATTTCCACTAGGTGTTTGAACAGAATCGTAGGCAACAGTGCCAATTACTAACAAAGACATAATATGTTATTTATCTGACCCATAACTTGTGGGGTTTCCTTTTTCTATCCATGCATCTGTCCCTTCAGAAATAGAATATAGTAAATCTGAATTTATACCCATCGCTGCAGACATTTCACAGGCTAGACCACTTCGTACACCAGCTGCACAAATGAAAATTAATTTTTTATCTGTAGGTAGTTCGTCAATTCTGGATAAAATATCATCTACAGGTATAGATAAAGCATTTTTAATGTGGCCGTTAATATATTCATCATCTCTTCTTACATCAATGAATACAGTATCTTCGGCTCCATACATTTTAGAAGCTTCGTCTACAGTTAAACGAGTATATGGTTCTCCATGTGATTGTGTTGGCATTAGTAGCTCCTATAAATATTTGTTGGTAAATAAAGAAATTGATTCTTTAATTTCTTTTGGAATTGAATCCTTATTAGTAATAATAGCATTTTTGAGAGCATTAGAACATTCACAATCATAATCTAAACTTGTTAATTTAGTTATTTCAAATATTATTTTTTTACCGCTATAAATATTTTTCATCAGATTTTGAATTACTAATTCTACCGATACATCTTCTTCTGTTTCGTGCCAACAGTCATAGTCTGTTACCATTGCAATAGTTGAATAACATATTTCTGCTTCACGAGCCAATTTAGATTCAGGAATAGCAGTCATTCCAATGATATGGGCTCCCCAATTACGATATAATTCAGATTCTGCTTTTGTAGAAAATTGAGGACCTTCCATTGCTAAATAAGTTTTATCTTGATGTAAATTTATATTTAAATTTTTTCCTGTTTTAACTAGTAATTTGTTTAAATTATTACAAAAAGGTTCTGCAAAAGAAATATGTGCCACTATACCGTTTTCAAAAAAAGTTGATGGTCTAGATTTTGTTCTGTCAATAATTTGATTTGGTATTACAATGTCTAAAGGTTCTATTTCTTTTTGTAAACTTCCTACAGCACTAAGAGAAATTATTTTTTTTACGCCTATTGATTTTAATGCATATATATTTGCTTTTGACGGGATTTCTGAGGGATTTATTTCGTGATTAATTCCATGCCTAGGGAGAAATGCAACATTTGAATTATTTAATTTACCTATAGTAATTGGTGCACTAGTGTTCCCAAAAGGAGTATTAATATTAATTTTTTCTATATTAGAAATTCCATCAATATTATAAAGTCCAGACCCTCCTATAAATGCGACTAATATATCACTCATTATTACCTCCGAATATTTTTTTTATGTTTAAAGTATATGGAGGATATATAACTCCTTTTTCAGTTATTATGGATTTGATCAACGTATTTGGAGTAACATCAAAAGCTGGATTGTATATTGTTACGTTATCTTGAACAATTTTGATATTTTTTATATTTGTTACTTCTTCTCTTGGCCTTTCTTCAATTGGTATTTCAGATCCATTATTTAATTTTATATCAATGGTACTTGTTGGTGCTGCAACATAAAAGTTAACATTATGAGATTTAGCTAGTATAGCTAAAGTATAAGTTCCAATTTTATTAGCAACATCGCCATTGGCTGTTATTCTATCTGCTCCTACTATAATTGCGTCTATTTCTTTTTTTTGCATTAAGTACCCAGCAACAGAATCAGGTATTGAATATGCTTTTATATTAGAATTTATTAATTCCCATATTGTTAATCTTGAGCCTTGTAGTAAAGGCCTAGTTTCAGTTGAATATACTTTAGATATTTTACCTTCATTATTAGCTGATTTAATAACTCCAAGTGCGGTTCCATAACCTCCAGTTGCTAGAGCTCCTGCGTTACAATGGGTGAGTATTTTTGAATTTTTATTTATTAGTGCAGCTCCTAGCTTTCCGATATTATGATTTGATTTAATATCTTCGATGTGTATTTTTTTTGCTTCTTTAATCAAAGAGCTAGTTATTAAGGGTATTTCTTCAATTGTATTTGCAATATTCATCATTCTATCTATTGCCCATTTTAAATTTGATCCAGTAGGTCTAGAATTTATTAGCTTTAAAGATATCAAATTTAATTCGTTAAGAAATTTTTGTGCGGATTTTAACTTTTTTGTTTTGTAAATTTCTATTGCGCCTAATGCTAGCCCATAGGCACCAGCTATTCCTATAGCTGGTGCTCCTCTAATTTGCATGTTACTTATTGCATTAATCATTTCGGGATATGTGGTAATTTTTATCCATTTTTCTTTAAATGGTAATAATGTTTGGTCTATTAACTCTACTGTTCCGTTAATCCATTTAATTGGGCTGAAGTCCTCGTTTTTCAATATTGCACCTTATTATTAAGAAGAATTTATGAATATGATATTAACACTCTATTGAATATTATTTTTATCTAATAGTTTTATACAGGAATATAGTGTTTCTATATGAGGGATTTGTATTTCCATTATTTTTGCAAGTTCAATTATAGACCCTAAAATAGGTTCTATTTCCATAGGTCGTTTAGATTCTAGATCTTGTAGCATCGAGGTTTTATGGGGGCCTACTTTTCCTGCTCCTGAAATTCTTTGGGCTATGCTCACTGGTATTTTTACATCTAATTTATTAGCAATTTTATAAGCTTCTTCCATAACTTTATAAGCTAATTGATTCGTATGCTTGTATTTTACTATATCTTCCAAGGTTGAATTTGTTAATGCACTGACGGGATTAAAAAAAATATTACCTAATAACTTTAGCCATAACTCATTTCTTATGTCATTTTGTATGCGTGTTTTAAAACTTGCTTGATTAAGTATTTGATTGAGGTTTAGAATACTTTCAGTTTTATTGTTATCTATCTTGCCTATTGATATCCTATTCCCCTCAATATGTTCTAATGTTCCTGGGTTTTTAACTATAACCGATGGGTAAATAATACTTCCAATTATTTGTTCTTTAGGAATCCATGAGTCAATTATTCCATTTGGGTTTAATGATTTTAAATTTAAATCCCTATATTTGGAATTTATGTAATAAAAATACCACCAAGGTATTCCATTTTGAGTAGAAATTATAGACGTCTTTTTACTAATCAATGGGGCAATTTTAGGTCCAATTTCTATAATATTATGAGCTTTGACTGTAAGGAATAAATAATCTACAGGCCCAATATTATTATAATTATTAGTAATTAATGGAGCCCCTTTTAATATTCCATTTTTATGGATGACTTCGATACCATTATTTTTTATAATATCATAAGTTTTTCCACGAGCTATTAAGTGTACTTCTTCACCTATTTGATATAATTTTAGAGCTATATACCCTCCAATAGCTCCGGCCCCAATAATTGCAAATTTCATAATTCATACACTTTATTATTCAGATGATTTTGAAAACTGTTCGGCTACTATTCTTCTTTGTATTTTACCTGTGGCTGTACGAGGAATTGAGTCGACTATTTTAATTGATCTAGGGCATTTAAAAGCAGCTAGCTTTTCTTTGCAATGTTTGATCAAGTCTTTTTCTGTTATTGGTGATTTAATTACAACTGCTGCAGAAGGTTCTTCTCCGTATGTTTTATGAGGTATGGCAAATGCTACAGCTTCAGTAACTGCTGGATGGAGTAGTAATGTTTCATCAATTTCAATAGGGGATATTTTTTCTCCACCTTTATTGATCAACTCCTTTATTCTACCTACAATTCGTATATAACCTTCTTCATCTATTATTCCTTCGTCGCCTGTACGAAACCAGCCCTTTGAAAATGACGAAGCATTGGCTTCTGGATTATCCTCATATCCATTAATTACATTTTCACCTTTAATTACAATTTCACCTTGCTGCCCATTTGAAAGTAAATTGTCATTATTGTCCATAATAGCTATGTCTACATTTGTTCCTTTACCCACAGTGCCTGGGATTCTTTTATCAGGAGGAAATGGGTTAGAAGACATTTGGTGAGCTGCTTCTGTCATTCCATAAGCTTCTAATACAGGTATATTTAATATTTTTTCCATTTCTAACATTGTCTGAGCACTTAATGGGGAGCTACAAGATCGAATAAACCGTAAGTTTTTAGTATATTCTTTAGGATTGGAGTTGGTTTTTATTCTTGTTAAAGCTGTTTGATGTATAGCAGGTACTGCTGAAACCCATGTTATCTTGTAAGATCTAATTATTTCCCAGAAATTTAGAGCGTTAAATTTTTCCGGGAGTATTATTGTGCCTCCAGTGAACAATGTAGATAAAGTCGATGCTACCAAGCCGTGAATATGAAATAAAGGCATAATGCACAGAGATATATCTTTAGATGTTAAGTTATATGATTCAGATATGTTCTCTATAGATATATATATATTTTTATGGCTTAAAGGGACTCTTTTTGGTCTACTAGTTGTTCCACTGGTATGTAATATAAGGGCTACATCATCGGAATTATTATTTTTAGAAGAATTTTTTTCAATTGATTTGTTTTTCAAATTATCATTTTGAATTAAACAAAATTCATTATTATTATAATTAATTGTTATAATATGGGCATTACTTGGGCATCCCTTGAAAGCTTCTTTGTATTTAGGTTCTTCGGAAGTTATAAGGTATTTAGCATTAATATCTTCCATATAGAATTGCACTTCACTCGCTGTATATGCTGGATTTAAAGGTGCTGCAGTAGCAATTTCTGAAATAGCTAGGAAAATTATAATTGTCTCGGGTTTATTAGTTAAATAAATTGCTACTCTATCATTTTTCTTTATACCAAATTCAATTAGCTGTTTTGTCAATTTATTAACATTTTTTGTGAGTTCTGAATAAGTAAAGCTATCTTCGTTAGGTACTATTATAGCTTTTTTATTAGGATTGTTTGTTTTAAGTATGTTTATTAAAGAGGGTTTATTATTATGTGTCATTAGCATTTATTTCCTTATAGAATTATAAAAGCATACTTGCCATCATTTAAAGTATTAAAAATATTAATTTACAACTTGTTTTTATAATTCTATAAGGTATTTAATATATCTATCAAATTATTTAGTATACTTAAACCAATAAATTGATTTTTTTGAAAGGGTAAATTTATGAAACTTTCAGGTGAAGAAATTGAAAATTTACAAACAGATGCTGAAAACCATTTTTGGCCTCATGGGAGATTAGCTGGTCAAGTGCCGCCTATTAGATCTATTAAGTTTGTGAATGATGCAAAAGGTGTATGGGTTGGAGATGTTAAAGGCAATAAATGGATAGATGTTCTATCTGGCTTATGGCTTAAAAATGTGGGTTATGGACGTGAAGAAATTGTTGAAGCAGTTTATTCTCAGATGAAAGAAATTACTTTTTCACCAATTAGTACAGCAAGTCCATCAACTATTAGACTTTCTGCAAAAATTGCTAGTTTATCACCAGATAAACAATCTAGAGTTTATTTTGTTAGTGGAGGATCTGAAGCGGTTGAAACATCGTTGAAAATGGCAAAAAATTATCATTTGAATAATGGAGATTCAAATAAATGGAAAATTATAAGTAGAAGAGGTTCTTATCATGGAGCAACTCATGCATGTATGAGTTTAGGAGGTGCTGTTGCAAGTGCAACATATAATTTTGGTCCTCCTATGCCCGGGAATATTCATATTTCTCAACCAAATGGATGTTCTATAGATGGAAACTGTAACCTTCAATGTGCTTATGAATTGGATAAAGTTATAGAACATGAAGGTGCTTCAACAGTCGCAGCATTTATAGGGGAGCCAATTTCTGCAGCTGCTGGTATACATATTCCTCATCCGGATTATTGGCCAACTATCAGAGAAATTTGTAATAAACATAATGTTTTGTTGATATGTGATGAAGTTATTACTGGATTTGGTAGGACAGGAAAAATGTTTGCAACAGAACATTGGGGAATAATTCCTGATATATATACAATTGCAAAAGGGTTAACTAGTGGATATTTACCAATAGGTGCTGCTGTAGCAAGTAAAAAAGTTTCTGATGCTTTTCTTGGAGATGAGAATTTAGTTTTCAAGCATTTAATAACTTTTGGAGGCAATCCTGCTTCTTCAGCTGCAGGATTGGCTAATATCAAGATTATAGAAGAAGAAAACATTGTAGAAAATGCAGCAAACATGGGAGATTATTTATTCCAAAAATTACAATCATTATATAAACATGATATTGTTGGGGATATACGAGGAGGTAAAGGACTTATTGCTGCTGTAGAATTATTTAAAAACATTGATACTAAAGAAAAATTTACTAAAGACAGTGGATTAATTGATAAGCTTGAAACATTAATGACAGAGAATCAATTATTAGGAAGAGCTGCTGATGTAATACCTATAGCACCTCCTTTATGTATTAATGAAAGAGAAGTTGATTATTTAGTTGATAAATTAGATTTAATTATCAGTAGATTAGTAAAAATGTTATAATGAATTCGGATAGTTTTTACTAGTCAAAAATTACTATTAAATGTTTTGGAGGTAAGCATGCCATTTACACGAGGCATAGGTATTCCTGAATTATTAATTATTTTAGTATTAGTTATGATTATATTTGGTGTTGGGAGATTACCCGAAGTTGGAGGAGCTCTTGGAAAAGCAATAAGAGAGTTTAGGAGAGTCCAATCACCAGATTCTAAAGAAGATTCTAATGATACTATTAATCAAGACGCTGATATAGAGAAAGATAAAGTTAATTAATTAACCTTATCTTTTATTTTGAATTTTCTGATGTGTCTGGGGATTTAGAACTCTTTTTTGCAAATTTTGAAGTCCATATACCTATTTCATATAATAATATTATTGGAATTGCTACAAGAGTTTGATTAATAGGATCGAATGTGGGTGTAATAATTGCGCCTAAAATAAATGCTATTACTATTGCAAATCTTCTTTGTTTTGCAAGGAAATTACTGGTAACAATGCCAATTTTAGCTAGGAAAAAAAGCACAATTGGAGTTTCAAAAACTATTCCCATCCAAAAAAGTAATGATAACATTATGCTAGTATAATTTCCGATTCTTATATATGGAGTTGCAACATCATTACCAAAATTGAGTAAAAAATTTATTGCTGGCGGAAATAATATACGATATCCGAAGAATGCTCCAGCGATAAAAGCAAGTATACTTATTGGTAGTAATATATATAAATATTTTTTTTCTTTTGAAGATAATCCAGGAGCTAAAAACATTACTAATTGGTATAGTAAGAATGGTAAAGAAATAGAAAAACCAGATATTAATGATACCTTCATTGCTACTCCAATATATTCAGTTAATTCAGTATATACAGGTTTTTGGTTTGGTATTTTTGAAAATTGTTGTGCGGGGCCCATTAATGTTTCGAGTATTTTTTGATGAAATATAAACGCTATTGTTGTTGAAATAATTATTACTATGACTGACCAAGTAATTCTTTTCCTTAATTCTCTTAGATGGCTACTTATTGGTATAGGATTATCATTCAATTTTTATTATCTGCATTCTCTATATCATTTTCAGCATTTTCAGATATAGTATTTTCTAGATTGGAATTATTAGCTTTATTATTAAATTTGACTGGTGTTAAATTGTTGAAATTACTAGTTGTATCTTGAGCTTTTGTTGAGTTTGATTTTTCTTCATCAAGTATAATTTCTTGCATATCTCGTGCAATATCTTTAGCGTTTTTTAGCATTTTACCTATATTTTTTGCAGTTTCTATCATCTTTGAAGGGCCTAAAAATATAAAGGCTACTAAGAATACTATTAGTAACTCAAAACTACCCATACCTAGAATATTCATTTTATTTTACCAAATTATCTTCATTGTTTTTTCATATTAATTTGTAACATTGTTGCTACACATTCTACATGATGTGTTTGAGGAAACATATCAATAGGGTCTATTGAAACAAGTTTAAATTGTGATTTAGATAATAAGTCTATATCTCTCATAAGTGTTTTTGGGTCGCATGAAACATAGATTATCTTTTTTGGAGGGTTATCAATTATTGCATTTAAGGTGTCAATATGACATCCAGCCCTAGGAGGGTCTAATATTAAAACATCAGCTTTTATTTTCAAATTCCCAAGTATTTCTTCAGTCTTGCCCTGAATAAATTCTATATTTTCAAGATTATTCATATTATCAATAGCATTTTTTAAGGCAGATTTTGATTCTTCGATTGCGATGATGTTTTTTGCAAATTCAGATAATGTTATAGCAAAAGTACCAACTCCTGCATAAGCATCTATAATTAAATTTGTATTAGGTTCTATTTTGGAGATTACTAGTGAGATTAATTTTTCTGCTTGAATAGTGTTTACTTGAAAAAATGAAGGAGAACCAATTTTAAATGTTTTATCAAATAATTTTTCAGTATAATGACTTTGACCAGTTGCTAAATTTATCTTATCAGAATTTAATTTAGGTTGTATTAGCCAATCATTAGAATTTGTGCCAAACCGAATACTCATTTGAGAAGTTTCTTGGACTTTGTTTTGAAGCTTGCTAATCGCTAGGTTTATCCAGTTTTCCATTAACTGGCAGTTTTCAATTTTTATGAACTTCTTAGATATTCTATTTATAAAACCTATAGACCCTTTTTCTCTAACTGTGAATCTCGCATGGTTTCGATAATTGAATTCATATTCACTAGGTATTACATCCGACAAATTTGTTTTTGTTAATAAAGGGTATTTATTAAGTTCATTGAATATTATTTCTTTTTTCAAAGTTAATTGATGAGAATATTCTATGTGTTGCCATTGGCATCCAGTACATAGCCCAAAATAGTTGCATGGTGGTGAAATTCTATGAGGTGAAGGAGTTAATATTTTCTCAACAAATCCTGATATTATTTCTTTTTTCTTTTTGAAATATTTAGAGTAATTTATTGAAACTATTTCACCTGGTATTCCGCCAAACACATTAATAGTTTGATTATTATAATTGGCATAAGTATCACCATTGCTGGTTAGCCCAATTAATTTTATTTTTTTTATTTGTTCAATTTTTGCAGAAGATTTGAATAAATTTTGTAAATCCATAATTATATTATACATTTTATTTTATATTTAATTTTGGTTAGGAGTTTATATTTTGTGTCTTCTATATATTGATTAATTTTGATATTATTGAAATTGATAGAGGAGAATTATGGTTGTACAAAGAAGACTACCTGTATGGATGAAAGTACCTATGCCGGGTGGGCCTATATATTCTGATTTGAAAAAAAAATTAAAAAGCGCAAAGCTGCATACTGTATGTGAAGAAGCAATGTGCCCTAATATAGGAGATTGTTGGGAAAGAAAAACTGCTACGTTTATGATATTGGGAGATATTTGTACAAGAGCTTGCTCATATTGTGCAGTAAAAACAGGAATGCCGTCTGGTCTAGATTTAGATGAGCCAAATCGATTAGCTGAAACCGTAGAAAAATTAGGCCTTAAGTATGCAGTTATTACTTCTGTTAATAGAGATGATTTACCAGATGGGGGTTCATTTATTTTTTCACAATGCATAAAAAAAATTCGTAAAAAATTGCCAAATTGTAAAATTGAAGTTTTGATTCCAGATTTTTGTGGTAATTGGGATTCTCTAAAAACTGTTATAGATGCTAATCCTGAGACACTTAATCATAATATTGAAACTGTAGAGAGAGTTTTCCCTAGAATTAGAGCAAAAGGTGATTATAAATTATCTCTTGAATTACTGGATTATACTAAAAAGTATAATCCTAAAATGGTGACTAAATCTGGAATGATGGTTGGGTTAGGTGAAACTTTAGATGAAATAATTCAGACTATGAAAGATCTTAGATCAGTAGGATGTAACCTTTTAACTATTGGCCAATATTTAAGACCATCTCAAAAACATGTTGCTTTGTCAAAATGGTATACTCCTTCTGAGTTTGAAGAGTTGGCTGATATAGCTTTGAACTTAGGGTTTGACAATGTTGCATCTGGGCCTTTAGTTAGAAGTTCATATCATGCTGATGAGCAACATACATCTGCATTAACTAATATGAATTAAATTTTATTATTAGTCAGATGAAGGTAGGTTGCGAGGTTCTTGAACTTCCATTAGAGTGTTACAACATTTGGGGTCTCCGTCCCCTGCTTTTGTGCATAGAGCAATTGCTCCACATATCGAACATTTATAGCGTTTTCCTAGTTTAGTTCCCACTAAATTTACCTCTGAAAAATCATTTCAATTCCAATAAATTATTGCAACATGCTAAGTCTCCTTCACCGCCTCTAGTAACAACAAATTCAGCGTTGCATGTTTTACAAGTATATCTTTTTCCTGTTTTACTACTCAAATCAACCTCGTTAAATTTTAAACTAAATTATATATTTCGAATTTTATTGAGTCAATTATTTTTTATCTTATCAATAACAAAATTTGCTAATTTATAATCGCGTAGTCCATTTTTATAAATTGGAGGGATTAAATAAAAAGAATTAATTCCCTTTTCTAAAAAAGATTCTATTATTTTCAATGTGTGAATTGTTCCGTCAGAATCTTTTGGATTATATTTTTCAGATAATGATTTAGATATATTGTCGTAATAAAGACTATCTTTATTTATCATAAGTATCCCATGAAATATAGGTATGTTAATTTTTTTTTTAAATTCTTTGATATATTTAGAATGGAATCTTAAGAAATTGTCAGGGTCGCTAGAAGGTTGAGAGATAAGGAAATGTGCTCCAGAGTCTAATTTATTTTTTGTTAATTTGATTTCTTTATTTGAATTTGAAGATGTATTTATTGCTGCTCCAACACAAAAATTGGAAGGGGGTTGTATTTTATGATTATTTAAATCTTTTCCTTCGTTCATTTTTATAATATCTTTAATTAAAGAAGTAGGGGTATAATCATCTACTTCTTTAAAGATATCTTTTTTAGTTACTTTATCCCCTTTGAAAACTATTAAATTATCTAATCCTAATAATTGAGCTCCTTTTAATATACTTTGAGTTGATAATTTATTCATGTCTCTAGTTGCTAAACTAAAAATAACATTTTTATTAGATATTTGTTTAACCTCTTGAGCTACTATCATTGAAAATACTTTTATGGATTTAGCAGGGTTATATGCTACAGAAATGTAGTCGGCATTTAATTTCTTTGATTCATCTAGGAAATTGATATTTGCTGATTTAGGAGGAGAGAAATCCACTATGAATATAGGATTTGTTCCTTTTTCTTTATGTAATTCAGTAACTTTCAGCAAAGTTCACCTGTTGCTTATAATTGAAATCTAAAATAATATCTTTATGTTTCCGTTTACCTTAGCTATAATAATTATTGTGATCATCTGTAATATATAATATTATACCTTATTGATATAGGAGAAAAGAATTGTTAAATATATTAGTTTGCATAAAACAAGTAATTGACCCGGAAATGCCTGCATCTGCATTTAATATAAATACTAGTTCAAAAAAAGTTGAAGAACCTGAGGGCATTCCTCCTGTTATAAATGGATTTTGTGAGAATGCTGTAGAAGCTGCTTTAAGAATTAAAGATAACAATGATGCTAGTATTACAATATTGTCTATAGGAAATAAATTTGTAACAGAAGTTATGAAAAAACCATTGTCTATGGGTGCAGATAATCTAATATTAATAGATGATCCTAAATTTGAAAATCTTGATGCTGTATCTACAGCACATGTATTAAAAGCTGCTATAAAAAAAATAGGCAATTTTGATTTGATTTTATGTGGAAGGCAGGCTTCAGATTGGGATAATGCGCTTGTTCCTTTGGGTTTAAGTGAAATGTTAGATGTCCCATGTATTACTATTGCTCAGAAAGTGGAAATTATAGACCAAGGGGTGATAGTACAAAGAGCATTGTCGAATGGTTACGAAGTAATTGAATCTTCATTACCTGCTCTTGTTACAGTTACAAATGAACTTGGAGACCCTAGATATCCTAATTTGAAAGGTATAATGTCGGCAAGTAGGAAGATTCCTACAATTTGGAACTCTAATGATTTAAATTTTGATCTTGAAAGTTTAACAGCTAAATTAAAATTAATAGACCTTCAGATTCCGATTACTGATAAACAATGTGAGATTATAAAAGGGGATGATGATCAAGAAATAGGAAGAAACTTAGCTATTAAATTGAGAGAAGCTAAATTAATTTAAGGAGAGTTTTGTGGCTAACATATTGATATTTGGAGAAGCTTCTGGGGAAGAAATTAGTTCAATTAACTATGAACTTTTATCTGCTGCTAATAAATTAAAGGTAAATATAGATGACCAAATTATTGTGGCAATTTTAGGAGTAAATAATTCTAAAAAATATGATGAATTATTATCTTATGGGGCTCAAACTGTGTGTCTCGTAAAAGATGACCTTTTAAATCGGTCTAATACAGATGCATTTTTAAATGCGTCTAAGCAAGTGGTTGATAAATTTAAACCTCAAATTATTTTATTTGCTAAAACTGATTTGGGTAGAGATATTGCTCCAAGATTAGCTTTTAAATTAGGAGTTCCTGTTGCTCAAGATTGTATAGATTTAGAGATTGACAAAGACTCTCAGAAAATTAAAGTAACTAGACCCGTATATGGAGGTAGTGCAATTGCTAAATTCATATTTGAGAATGTTGATATTCAAATAGCGATTGTTAGACCTAAGATTTTTGAACCAATTTTACCAATAGAAAATACTAGTGGAGAATTAATTGAACTAAATGTTGAATTAGACAAAGAATCAATTAGAACCAAATTCATAGAAGAAGTCTTGAAAGAATCTGAAGGGATCCCATTAGAAAGCGCTAAAGTAGTAGTTGCTGGTGGAAGAGGTTTAGGAGATGCGAAAAATTTTGATTCTTTGAAGGAGTTAGCTAAAATATTAGGCGGAGCTGTTGGTGCTTCTAGGGCAGTTTGTGATGCTGGTTGGCTTGATCATGAATATCAGATTGGTTTAACTGGTAAAACAATAACTCCAGATTTATATATTACTGTAGGTATATCGGGTGCTAGTCAACACATGGCAGGTTGTTCCAATTCAAAAAACATAGTTGCTATAAATAAAGATGCTAATGCAAATATATTTAGTTTAGCAAATTATGGAGTCGTAGGTGATTGGAATACAATTTTGCCTGCTTTTATCGAAGCAGTAAGAGAATTGAACTAAAATATATGTATAGGAGAATTATATGCAGGTTTTTTGGCGAGAGACTAGGCGAGGGCAACGTTTAGTTTTAGTAAAAGAGGGAGATTCTTACGAAGAAGAAATAGGTGGAGTAAGGGAAACTAAGAGAGGGTTTGATGCTTTTGCAAAAACTTTTGGCTATGACCCTGGCAGAGCACAAAAAGGTATGTCAAGTTTGGAAGAAGCTAAATCTTTTGTAGAATCATTTACTCCATGGGATCTATATTCTGATGAACCAAATATAGTTGTAGATATTAATATTAGGCCTAGAATTGAGTCTTAATAAATATAAATTTATAGAATTTATATAAATTTTGGAGTTTGTATACTTGTTTAAGGTATTGTATATATGATTGGAATTATTGGAGGAACAGGAGCAGAAGGGCAAGCTTTATCTGTAAGGTTTGCTTCAAATGGGCATGAAGTTATAATTGGCTCTAGAAACGAATCTAAGGCTAAGGATGTTGCTGAAAGTATAACTGGGATGTATAAAAAATTCCACATTCAAGGCATGACTAATTTCAATACTGCCCAAAATGCTGAATTAATCATTTTAACTGTGCCTTATTATTCACAAAAAGATGTTTTAAATGAGATCAAGCCAAATTTAACTAATAAAATAGTGGTTAACACTGTAGTCCCGTTAGTGTTCAAAAATTCAAAAGTTTTTTTAGAAAAAACAGTTGTTGGATCTGCGGCTTTAGAATCTCAAAAGTTGCTACCTGATTCTTTTGTTGTTACAGCTTTTCAAACTATCAGTTCTGAACAATTAATTGATTTAAAAGTTATAGTTGATAGCGATGTGTTAATTTGTGGAGATGATTTAGACGCTAAACAAAAAGTTATTAGTTTAATTAATAGGATAGAAGGCTTAAGGTCAATAGATACAGGTAGTTTAGATAATTCTATATATATTGAAAATTTAACAGCTTTATTAGTAAATATTAATAAAACTAACAAAGTCAGATCTGCAGTTAGAATTACTGGCATATAATTTTGTTGTATGAATTTAGATTTACATATAATTACAAAAGAATTATGTAAAAATTTTACGCTTAATAGTAATAACCAAAATGTCTTAAAAAACATAAATTTCCAATCAAATAGAGGAGAATTTGTTTCTGTTATTGGTAGAAGTGGCTCTGGAAAGACAACTTTATTAAAATTATTAGCAGGATTGTTAAACTTATCATCTGGGTCTATATTAATTAACAATAACACTCCAGAATCTGCTAGAAATAATAAAGAATTAGGATTTATTTCTCAGAATCCAGCTCTTTTACCTTGGTATAATGTTTTCGAAAATATTAATGTTGCTTTAAAAATTAATAGGAAGACAAATCAAATTTATGATGATGAAAAAATTAAAGATATCTTAAGATTTATTAAATTAGAGGGGATAGAAAATTATTATCCATATCAAATATCTGGAGGGATGAAACAGCGAGTAGCTATAGCAAGATCTATTATTTATAACCCTGATTTATTAATTATGGATGAACCGCTTAGCGCTTTAGATGAAATTACTAGAGAGGAAATAAGGTATGAGATTTTGGGTCTTCACGAGAAATATAATCCGACTATAATTTTTTCTACGCATAATATTCTCGAGTCAGTAATGTTATCTGATAGAGTACTTGTTTTATCAGGCAAATCTAAAAATTTTATTGAAGATATAACAATTGATTTACCACGTCCAAGGTCTTCAAGCTTAGAGGATTCTTTAAAAGTGTCAAATTATGTGAATAGATTAAAAAAAACTATTTATCATGATAGATAAATTTTTAACTCAATAATAGGGAGTAATTATTGCAAGATATTATTAAAATGCATAATGTGACTAAATATTATGGCAAATTTAAAGCTTTGTCTTCATTAACACTTGATGTGAAAGAAAATCAAATATATGCATTCATAGGCCCTAATGGAGCAGGAAAAAGTACAGCTATTCGCTTGATGCTTGGTATATTAAATTTTAATGAAGGTTATATAGAGGTTTTGGGTAAAAGTCCTACACAAAACAACATAGATATATTTCAAAAAATTGGCTATTTACCAGGAGAATTGAGGTCTTATCAAAAATTAACTGGGAATGAAGTATTAAAATTTTTTAGTAATTTGAGGGATATTAAAGAGGATAATTACATAAATAATTTAATTGAGAGACTAGATTATGACCCAAATAAATATATTAAAGAATTGTCTAAAGGTAACAAACAAAAATTAGGATTAATTTTAGCTTTTATGCACAGACCAAAATTATTAGTTTTAGATGAGCCAAGCAGTGGGTTAGATCCCTTAATGCAACAAATTACTATTGAGCTTATCCGGGAAGCTAGACAAGAGGGGACAACAATTTTTCTTTCTTCGCATATATTTTCTGAGATTGATAAAGTAGCTCAAAAAGTAGGTTTTATTAAAGAAGGTGAATTGATTGTAGAAGATAGTTTAGAAGTACTAAAGTCTAATGCTACTAAATCTATAACGATATATTTTAATGAAATAGTACCTTTAGATTTGTTTAATAATATGGAAAATGTGAATTATGTTGAAAATAATAAAAATGTTGTTAAATTAAATTTTAATGGCCCTGTGGATGCAATTGTCAAGATGATAAGTAAGTATGAAATAAGTGATTTGAAAACACAAGATCCATCATTAGAAGAATTATTTATGAATTATTATTAGAATGGTTAGATTATGTTGAATAAAATCTGGACTAAGGTTATATATGATCAGAAATTATCGCTAATATTCTGGAACTTAATTCTTATAGGGATTTCTTTATTAATAATGTCTATGTATCCATCAATTAAGTTATCTGGTGATGCTTTAGATAAGGCTATAAATTCAATGCCTAAGGAAATGGTTGAACTTTTTTATGGAGGTGAAGCTCAAAGTATTACAACTCCTATTGGTTGGCTCAGTATGGAATTGTATGGCTTGATTTTGCCATTTGCATTAATTATTTATGGAGTTACAAATGGCATAAATGCTATAGCAGGAGAAGAAAAAAACGGGACTTTAGAATTATTGCTTACTTTACCTATATCTAGAGTGAGGTTGGCTTCCGAAAAATTTTTTTCATTAGTATTAGGTTTATTAATTATTATTATATCTTTTTCAACGTTTATAATTATATTTAAAGATTTGTTTGATTTAGAGTTTGAGTATATATTAATTGTAATTGCGGGTATAGAGCTTTTCTCTCTAGCATTAGTTTTATCTTCTATAGGATTTGCCTTAGGGACTTCGACGGGTAATAAGAGCATAAGTGTTGGTTTAACGTACACTATAACTATTTTTTCATATTTATGGAATGGACTAGTAGGCTTAGTGTCAGGGATAGAGAATTTGAATAATATTTCGGTTTTTTATTATTATTCTGGATTAAAATATTCTTCAAATAGAATAGATTTGGTAGAGTTTTTTTGTATTTTATTATTTTCTTTATTAATAGTATCATTGTCAATTTTTATTTTTAACAGACGAGATATCAGGACTTATTAAAAATCTAAATTTATTTTTCAGGACAAATAAATGTTAAAAATTAAAGACATTTTAGTTGATTGGATAAATTTACTAATTTATCCCTTTTTGAGTTTCTTATTAATATTTTTAATTTGGGAATTAAGTGTTAATTATATAGGTGTACAAAAACATTTAATTCCTAGGCCTAGTGAAGTTGTAACAAATATTTTTCTAAATTTCGGGCATTTCTTTTTGAATTCATTTTATACTTTTTTTGAATCATTACTTGGATTTATATTAGGTTCAGCTTTTGGTATTTTATTAGCTATATTAATATTATTTAATAAGAATATAGAAAAAACATTGTTGCCTGCAGCAGTACTACTTAAGGTAACTCCTATCATTGCATACGCCCCATTATTAGTTATATGGTTCGGTTTTGGAATATTTCCTAAAATAATTATTTCAGCTGTAGTTGTTTTTTTTCCTGTTTTAATCAATACTTTAAATGGATTGCAATTAGTTGACAAAGATATTACGGATTTTTTTGATTCAATTAGTGCGTCTAGATCTGAAATGTTATTTAAAATTAGGATACCAAATGCATTTCCATATATTTTTTCTGCTTTTCGCATAACTTTGCCTATGGCAATTGTTGGGGCAACTATTGGAGAATATTTTTCTGGAGGTGATAAAGGTCTAGGAAGTTTAATTTTCGTAGCAAGTTACGGGTTGGATGTAGTTACATTATTTTCATGTGCTTTAATTTTAGCTATCATTTCTATGATTTTAATTTTATGCCTTAATCATATTGAAAAAAAAATTATTAAGTGGCAATTTCAAGATCATTCTTAAAGAATAATAAGAGGAGTTATAACATTTTGAGAACATTTTATTTTACATTATTTAGTCTTGTATTGATTATTTCTAGTTGTTCATTTGGTGGAAATGTTACAGGTGATGAAACAGAAAAAATTATATTTATGGCAGGTTTTAAAGCTCAAGCTAATTTACCTTTCGCTGGAGTTTATGTAGCTAAGGAGATGGGTTATTTTGATGAAGAAAATTTAGATGTAGAAATTAGGCATTCTGCTTCAGGTGGGACATTAAATTTGCTTGCTTCTAAAAAAATAGACATTACAACAAGTGATGCATCTAATCTTGTTAAAATTGTTTCAGATCAAGGAGTTCCATTAACTTCTTTTGCTTTAATAGGCCAGGTTGGGCAACAAGCATTTATTTCATTAGAAAAGTCAAATATAAATTCTCCAAAGGATTGGGAAGGAAAAGTGTTTGGTTATAAAGGCTCCCCTCCTCCTGAATATTTAGCTATTTTAAAAGCTAATCAGGTTGACAGGTCTGAAATAGAAGAAGTTAGAGTTGGTTATAATCCTTCAGTTTTAACAAATGGAGATGTAGATGTTCTTGCAGTTTTCAGGTCTAATGAACCTAATATAATTGAGACTAATTTAGGTTACCCAGTTACAATGTGGTCTCCTTCTGACTACAATTTGCCTGTATTAGGGTTGAATTATGTTGCACATTCGGATACATTGAATGACCGTTCAGAAGAGATGACTAAATTTTTACGTGCTGTAATTAGAGCTTTAGATTATATTTTAGATAATGAGCAGGAATCTATAAAAATGATTATGAAGTATGCAGAAAATGAAGATGAAGCACATCAAGTTTATATGCTTCGTTCAGAAATAAAAGACGCATCGAGTGAAATTACAGAAGAATATGGTTTAGGTTGGATGACAGATAACCAATGGGATATGTTTTATAAATATTTGAAAGAATGGGGAGTATTAGCAAAAGATATTGATATAAAAAATGTATATACTACTTCTATACTGGAGAAGGTTTACAAAGATGATGAAAACAAAATTAATTAAGAGGTATACTTATGCAAGATAAATTAGCTATAGATGGCGGTGAGCCTATACGAAAAGATTTATTACGCATGGCTAAAGTAAATTATGGTTATGAAGAATTAAGTCAAATATTGGAAGTTTTTAAAGATGAAGTGTTTTGCTCTGTAGATCCTAGAGCTTCAAAAGTAAAAGATTTTGAAAATTTATTTGCTGAATATATAGGAAGCAAATATGCTCTGGCTTTTAGTTCTGGTACAACAGCTCAGCATGCATCTTTACTTGCTGCAGGGATAGGTGAAGGAGATGAAGTCATTGTCCCTCCATTAACATTTGTTTCAACTGCATATACTGTTATATTAACAGGTGCTAAACCTGTATTTGTAGATGTTGATGACAATTCAATAACACTTGATCCAAGTAAAATTCAAAATGCTATTACTAATAAAACTAAGGCCATAGTTCCTGTACATTGGTTTGGATATCCAGCAGATATGGATAATATAATGGAGATAGCTAAAGAAAATGAATTAGTGGTGATTGAAGATTGTGCACATGGATTCGGTTCCAAATATAAAGGAAGAAATGTAGGTACAATTGGTAACATGTCTTGTTGGAGTTTACAAGAAACTAAAACAATAACAACAGCTGGTGATGGAGGAATGCTTATTACTGATGATGAAAATTTAGCATTGCTCGCTGAATCTGTTAGAGATCATGGTAAAGACAAAGGTGCGATGTCTGATTCAAATTTACCCTATAATATAATTAGGGAAGGCAATAATTATAGACTTTCAGAAATACATGCAGCATTTGGAATTGCGCAATTAAGAAAAGTGGAAGGGTTTTTAGAGAAAAGGAAGATTTTCAGAGATTATCTTGATGGTGAGATTGTGAAAATAGAAAATGTTACTATCCCAAAAATGAATGAATATATAGAACATGGTAATTCAAATTATCCAATTAGAATTAAAGAAGAAAATATGAGAGTAAATATATCTGAAATATCCTTGGCTTTAAATGCTGAAGGAATAAATTGCATAGATAGAATAGATGAATATCCTCCTGATCATACGTTATTTCGGGAACATAGTGGCCCAGTAAATACTCCGGTTGCTGAAAAAATTAAGAGGGAGTTGTTACTTCTGCCATTACATCCTGGCTTAACATTTGATGACTTGAGAGATATCATAAAAGCAGTAGATAAAGTCGCAAAAATTTACTCAACTTAGGATTGACCTGATATTTATTTGGCTGTTAATATTATTTGTGAGGATTGTATGGATTTAAGTCCTTTAAAAAGTGTTTTTCGATTTATTGGAATCGGATGGTATGTAGTAATTTGTTTAATTGGAGGAGTATTTTTGGGGAATTTAATTGATAATAAGGTGAGTTATAATTTTCCATTGTTTGCTATATTATTTACTACATTGGGAGCTTTGTTAGCTTTCTTAGGGGTAGGCTTGATGATTAGGTCTTTTATTGAAGAAAAAACGGAAGGAAGATAATCTTTTCATGTCGATAATTTTTCGGAATACTAAATTACTTTTAATTATAATTGCTTCTATAAGTGTTTTTGTCATTAGTATTTTAGGTGGTGCCTTAGGTAATCAGTTTGGGGGAGGGTTTTTGGGTGCGCCTTTAGCTCACATACAAATCTCTGCTGAAACTGTAACAAAGATTAAAATTACTGAGGGGTATAAATATGCTTTGACAAATACAGTAATAGCTACATGGTTGTCTATATTTGTATTAATATTATTTTCATTTTTTATTAAAAAGAGTATTTCGGATGTTCCTGGGAGATTGCAATCAATAGCAGAAATAATTGTTGAATTTTTTCTCAATCTTGCTGAAAGCATGACAAGTCCTGAAAAAGCAAGAAAATTTTTGCCTTTAGTATTAACTATATTTTTATTTGTATTGACTTCAAATTGGTTAGGAATATTGCCCGGATTTGGTACAATTGGAAAAATTGAAAGTCGTGAAGACGCTATTCATCATGCACAAGATTTAGCTGAAATACAGGGCAAGAAATTTGATGAATCAAAAGTTCATACTGTTCTTTTCGACGGCGAAGGATCATTTGGTGTTTTACCAATTGGGTCAATTAGAAATGTTAAAAGTCATGATGATCATAGTTCTGGTCATAAAACTGATGATCATAAACATAAAGCTGTAGAAAAAGGTAAGCAAGAGGGGCTTTTAATTCCCTATTTTAGAAGTGCTAATACAGACCTTAATACTACCTTGGCTATAGCTATTGTGGCTATGGTTTTAGTTCATTTTTGGGGTTTTTCGATTTTAGGTTTTGGGTCGCATTTGTCTAAATTTATTAATTTTAAATCTGGGCCTGTAGGGTTTTTTGTGGGGATTTTGGAAGGAATTAGTGAATTTGCAAGGATTATAAGTTTTACATTTAGGCTGTTTGGAAATATATTTGCTGGTGAGGTTTTGTTGTTTGCAATGGCGTTTTTATTGCCTCTTATTGGTATAATTCCATTTTTAGGGTTAGAGCTTTTTGTAGGCTTGATACAGGCTTTAATCTTCTCTGTACTCACATTGGTTTTTGCAGCTATGGCTACTGTAAGTCATGGAGATGGGGATCATTGATTTTTAATACTTATGAAATAAAAAATAAACATTATAATAAAATTATAAAATTTTAAATGGAGGAAATTTAAAGATGACAGGAGATATAGCAGAAGCAATGAAAAGTATTGGAGCTGGTGTGGCTATTGGATTAGGTTCATTAGGGCCTGCCCTTGGTATAGGTATGTTAGCTTCTAAAGCAATGGAGAGTTTGGGTAGAAACCCTGAGGCTGCTGGGCCTATTCAGCAAAATATGATCTTAGCTATTGCCTTTGCTGAGGCGATTGCAATATATGCTTTAGTTGTAGCAATAATAATTAAATTTGTATAGTAAATTAGTTATATATATATATTAATTTTTAGAAAGCAGGATTATTATGAGCGCTTTAACCCCTTTGGGTTTAAATTTATCAGGCTTAATTACTCAAATAATAAGCTTTGTAATTCTTTTTACTATCTTATACAAATTACTTTATCAACCTGTGATCAATATGTTAGATCAAAGGTCTGCAAAAATAAAAGATAATTTAGATGCTGCTGAAAAAGCAAAGCAAGATATAGCTAGTAGTGAGCAATCTATTCAAGATAGCTTATTAGCTGCTAAGCAAGAAAGGCAGCAAATGATTATAGAAGCAAAAGAGGCTGCAGCTAAATTTAGAGAAGAAGAGATGAACAAGGCTAAGAGTGATATTGAAGCAGAATGGATTAAGGCAAGGTCGGAAATACAAAGAGAAAAAGATGCAGCTATTGATGAAGTTAGAAGGAATTTTGCAGGATTAGTAATTACAGCTGCTGAGAAAGTAATTGATACTTCTTTGGATGATAAATCTCATGGAGAAGTAATAGAGAAAGTCTTGAAAAAGTCTATTTAATGGTGTGTTTATGAAAGATAATTTAATGGAGAATTGTAAGTATTATGGCTAAAAAATCTCCAGCTAGAAGATATGCGCAAGCTCTTTTTAAAATAGGAGTAGATAATAAATGTGAAAAAATTCTTCTTGATGATTTACATCAAGTTGGGGAATTGTTAAAAGAAGAAGGCCTAATGTTTTTGTTGGATTCTCCCAAATTTAAACTTTCTGAGAAAATCAGCTTGCTTGATGAGGTTTTTGAAAATAATATTAATCAATTTTCGCTTAAATTATTGTATTTGCTAGCTGATAATAAAGATTTTAAATACTTCTTTTCAATTTACAATAGTTATAAATTAATTGTATATGATTCTCTTAAGATTGAAATTGGAGAGCTAGTTACTGCTGTAAATATAGAGCAGTCTTCAATTAATAATATAAAAGAGAAATTAGAAAATAATTTAGATAAAAAAATTGAATTAACAACTTCAATTAATTCAGAATTAATAGCTGGTTTTGTAGCTAAAGTTGGAGACAAAGTACTCGATGCTAGTGCTAGGTCTTATTTAATGAAAATGAAGAAAGAAATAAAGGATTAATTAAAATTATTGATATAGCCAATGGAGGCATTTATGGGATCAAAAGGTCAAGAAATATCATCTGTTATTAAGCAGAAAATAGTTGAATATAATAAAGAATTATCTATGGTCGATAGCGGTGTCGTGGTTGAAGTTGGAGATGGTATTGCTCAAGTTCATGGTCTTTCTGGTGTAGGGTACAACGAATTAGTTGAATTTGATGGAGGTTCGTATGGGATGGCTTTGAATTTAGAGGAAGATGGTGTTGGGGTAGTTATACTTGGAGATGCTAAAGGAATTAAAGAGGGAACTGAAGTTAGAGGTACTGGCCGAGTAGTGGAAGTCCCTGTAGGTGAAAGTTTAATTGGCAGAGTGCTTGATGCACTTGGAGAGCCTATAGATGGTAAAGGCAGTGTAGAATCTTCTTCATCTAGGGAGATCGAATTAGTTGCTCCTAACGTGGCTATTAGAAAATCAGTTGATACTCCATTGCAAACAGGTATTAAGTCTATTGATGCCATGGTGCCAATTGGTAGAGGGCAAAGAGAATTGATAATTGGTGATAGGTCTACAGGTAAAACTTCTGTTGCAATTGATGCTATCATAAATCAAAAAGGACAAGATGTTGTCTGTATTTATGTAGCTATAGGTCAGAAAGCTGGTAAAGTTGCTCAAACAGTAGGGTTGCTGGAGGCTCATGGTGCTATTGATCATACTATAGTCATTGCAGCGAATGCGTCAGATCCTGCTCCTATGCAATATCTAGCCCCTTATTCTGGTTGTGCGATGGGTGAGTATTTTATGCATAAAGGGCAAGATGTGTTAATAGTATATGATGATTTGTCTAAACATGCTTGGGCATATAGGCAAATGTCACTTTTATTGAGGCGTCCTCCTGGTCGTGAGGCGTATCCTGGAGATGTTTTTTATTTGCATAGTAGGCTTCTAGAACGTTCAGCTAGGTTGGATGATGATAATGGTGGGGGCTCCATAACGGCATTGCCGATAATAGAAACTTTAGCAGGAGATGTTTCTGCATACGTGCCTACTAACGTAATATCAATTACTGACGGGCAGATATATTTAGAGCCAGAATTATTTAATGCTGGTATTAGACCTGCTGTTAACGCAGGCCTTTCTGTTTCAAGAGTAGGAAGTTCTGCTCAAACAAAAGCAATGAAAGGTGTTGCAGGAAGGTTAAGGTTAGAATTAGCGCAGTATAGTGAATTGGTTACATTTGCTCAGTTTGGTACTTCTGACTTAGATGAATCTACAAGAAATCAACTTGAAAGAGGACAACGGGCAACAGAAATACTAAAGCAAGTTCAAAATGAACCTTTAAGCTTGGAAGATCAAGTGACAATTCTTTTTGCATTAACTAAAGGTTTAATGGATGATGTAGAAGTTTCAGAAATACAAAACTTTGAAAAAGATTTTCGTGTTTATATGTCTTCGAATCATTCTGATATTTTGAAAAAAATAGCTGATTCAAAAGATATTGGTAAAGATATTGAGCCTGCTTTAGAGGCAGCTATTAAAGAGTTTAAAGAAAGTGGATTTAGAAGCAATTAATTATGCCAAGTGTAAGACAAATAAAAAGACGTATTCGTAGCGTACAGAACACATCAAAAATAACGAAAGCTATGTCAATGATAGCTGCGTCAAAAATGAGAAGAACACAAGAAGCTGCCATGGAAGGGAGGCCATATTCGGATAGTATGATTTCTTTAATGGCTGATATTATTTCGCAAATGGGCGAAGATGACTATTCTCATCCATTATTAGATGTAAGGAAAGAGAATGTAGCAAATTTAATTATTGTGTCTCCTGATAGAGGTCTTACTGGTGGTTTGAATTCTAATATAAATAGATTAGTCGCTGATTTTATTAGTGAAAAGAAAAAAAATGGAATAGATGTAAAGTCTATAGCAATTGGGAAAAAGGGCCGGGATTTCATTAATAGTTTAAATTTGGATCTTAATGGTGAGATAATAGGGGTTACTGATAAGCCATCTTTGTTGGATATAACTCCTGCAGTTAGTATAGCTATAGGTAATTATGAGGAAAAGAAAACTGACTCTATATATATAGCATATGCTAAATTTATTAATACAACAAATCAGAAGCCCGTGGTTGAACCTTTATTGCCTATTGATTCCTCGTTTATTGAGGATCATAAATCTTTAGGTTATATATTTGAACCTTCTCCAGCGGAAATTTTTTCTAAATTGCTACCAAGGTTTGTGGAAATGCAAGTATTTCATTCGTTATTAGAGGGGATTGCTAGTGAGCAATCTGCACGAATGGTAGCTATGCGTAATGCTACAGATAATGCAAATGAAATGGTTGAAGATTTGACTTTAGTAATGAATAAAGTAAGGCAAGAATCAATTACAGCAGAATTGCTTGATATAGTTGGAGGAGTCTCGGCTGTAGAATGAAGAATATAAAAAAATCTAGTTTTTGGAGTATTTAATGTCAACAGGAAAAATTATACAAATTATTGGAACAGTAGTGGATGTGGAATTTGAATCCGATAGTATGCCAGAAATTTATAATGCTTTGCATACTAAAATTGATGATCAAAGATTAATTCTTGAAGTTGAGCAGCACATTGGTAATAATGCTGTAAGATGTCTTGCTTTAGGCCCTACTGAAGGTTTGGTTAGAGGAGTCGAAGCTATAGATACAGGTGCTCCTGTAAGTGTGCCTGTAGGGGATCCTACTTTAGGAAGATTATTTAATTCTGTTGGAGAAACCCTTGATGGACTAGATGAAATAAATAAAGGTGAACAATGGCCTATTCACAGAAAACCACCTGCTTTTGATGATCAAGCTACTCAAGTAGAAGTTTTGGAAACTGGTGTTAAAGTTATGGATTTGATGACTCCTTTTACTAAAGGAGGTAAAGTGGGGGCATATGGCGGAGCAGGTGTTGGTAAGACTGTTATTATTCAGGAGTTAATTCATAATATTGCTACTGTACATAAAGGAGTTTCTGTTTTCGCTGGGGTGGGTGAAAGATCACGAGAAGGAAATGACCTTTGGCATGAAATGCAAGAGTCAGGGGTTTTAGATAGCACAGTTTTAGTTTTTGGGCAAATGAATGAACCTCCTGGTGTGAGAGCAAGAGTAGGTTTAACTGGGTTAACTATGGCTGAATATTTTAAAGAAGAAAGATCTCAGGACGTTTTATTATTCGTTGATAATATTTACCGCTATATTTTAGCAGGTATGGAAGTTTCAGCTTTATTAGGGAGAATGCCTTCTGCAGTTGGATATCAACCAACGCTTTCAACAGAAATGGGTGATTTGGAAGAGAGAATTACTTCATCTAAAAATGGATCTATAACTTCATTTCAAGCTATTTATGTTCCTGCAGATGACTACACTGATCCAGGTATTGTCACAACATTTGGTCATTTAGATGCAGTTGTTGCTTTAGAAAGATCTCTGGCTGCTCAAGCTTTGTTCCCTGCAGTTGACCCTTTAACTTCTTTTTCAAGAATTTTAGAGCCTTCTATCGTAGGAGAAGAACATTATAATGTTGCTATGGGAGTTCAACAGGTACTTCAAAAATACCAAGAATTACAAGATATTATTGCTATTTTAGGAATGGAAGAGTTGTCTGATGAAGACAGATTAACTGTTTCTAGAGCTAGGAAAATCCAAAGATTTCTAACTCAACCAATGTTTGTTGCTGAAGTCTTTACTGGGCAAGCCGGTAAATATGTGCCTATTAAAGAAACTGTTAGAGGCTTCAAAGAGATATTAGAAGGAAAGCATGATGATATACCTGAACAAGCTTTTTATATGGTGGGGACGATTGATGAAGCTATAGAGAAAGCTAAATGATATTATGCCGAAATTAAAATTAGAAATAGTTACAGCAGAGAGATCAGTTTTTTCAGGTGAGGTTGACTCACTAACTGCTCCTGCACATGGTGGAGAAATTGGAGTTTTACCAAATCATGCACCATTTCTTACAATGATAGATAGTGGTGAGATTCATGTGGTAAATGATAAAGAAGAATCTTTTATGGTGGTTAGTGGCGGGTTCTTGGAGGTAATGAAGAATAAAGTTACAATCTTGGCTGATACTGTTGAAAGATTGGAAGAGATTGATCAAGAGAGAGCTCAAGCTGCTTTGTTAAAAGCTCAAGAAAAATTGAGTTCTAAAGATTCTGATATAGATTTAGAGAAAATTTTAGCATCTATAAGGAAATCTCAAATAAGGTTGAATTTAGTAAAAAAGAGGCGAAAAAAAACTAGTTAATATTTAAATAATGTACTTTCTAATTTAATATAAATATTGAAACAAAAAACTTATATTGGTATGCTGTTGTTGATATGGAAACCAAGTGAAAATATTTATTTGTCGTATTATATAGAAATGGAGTATAGGATATGGAAGATAAATCAAAAAATGAAATTAGTGAATCTCAGATAGCAGTACATTGGCGAGAAGAAGATAGGATTTTTCCCAATACCAAATTTATTTCCCAAGCTAATGCTGCCGACCCAGAAATATTTGAAAGATTTTCTTTGGAAAATTTTCCTGAATGTTATAGAGAGTATGGAGATTTACTTGATTGGGATCAGTATTGGCATACTATTCTTGATACATCAGATGCTCCTTTTTGGAAATGGTTTGTAGGAGGAAAATTAAATGCTTCTTATAATTGTGTTGACCGACATCTCGAAAAACATGGTAATAAAGCAGCATTTATATGGGTTTCAGAAGTAGAATCAGAGCCAGATAGAGTATTAACCTATCAAGACTTGTATGTTAAAGTAAATGAGTTTGCTGCATTACTACAGGATTTTGCAGGTGTTAAAGCTGGAGATCGTGTGACATTACATATGCCTATGATGCCTGAGTTGCCAATTGCTATGTTGGCTTGTGCTAGGCTTGGAGCAATTCATTCGCAGGTTTTCGGGGGATTTAGTGGTTCTGCATGTGGAGATAGAATTATTGATTCTGAAAGTAATATATTAATTACAATGGATTCTTACTGGAGAGCTGGTAAATTACTTGAACATAAATCTAAAGCTGATGAAGCAGTAGAAAGAGCAGCTCAGTCAGGTGTAAAAGTAGATAAAGTTTTGATTTGGAATAGGTATCCAGAAAAAAAATCTGAAATTTCTTTAGTAGATGGTAGAGATTACCTGATATACGACTTGTTAAAACAATATAGAGGTAAGAGAGTTGAGCCAATATCTATGGCATCTGAATCTCCTTTGTTTATTATGTATACTAGTGGGACTACTGCTAAACCAAAAGGTATTCAGCATAGTACAGGAGGCTATTTATCTTATGTTGCAGGAACTTCTAAATATTATCAAGATATACATCCAGAAGACGTTTATTGGTGCTTTGCTGATATAGGCTGGATTACTGGACATTCGTATATTGTTTACGGACCATTGTCTGTTGGAGCTACAAGTGTAATGTACGAAGGTGCTCCAGCTGAACCTGATGCGGGTAGGCCTTGGAGAATAGCTGAAAGGTTAGGCGTTAATATTTTTCATACTGCCCCAACTACAATTAGAATGTTGAGAAATGCTGGGCCGGATGAACCAGCAAAACACGATTACCATTTTAAGCATATGACAACTGTAGGGGAACCTATAGAGCCTGAAGTTTGGAAATGGTATTATGAATTTGTAGGTAAAAAAGAGGCAGTTATAGTAGATACTTGGTGGCAAACAGAAACAGGAGGATTCTTAGGTTCAAGCTTACCGGCATTACAACCGATGAAGCCTGGTAGTTGTGGTCCTGGAACGTTAGGAATAAATCCAGTTATACTTGATGAGGATGGCAATGAAGTTACTCCAGGAGAAGGGAAGGCTGGAAATATTTGCATAAGAAATCCATGGCCTGGTATCATGCAAACAATATGGGGTGATCCTGATAGATTTGTGGATACTTACTATAGTAAATATTGTAAGGATACAAAAAGTACTGATTGGAGAGATTGGCCATATTTTGCTGGAGATGGAGCTATGGAGGCGGAGGATGGATATTTTAGGATACTGGGTAGAGTTGATGATGTAATTAATGTTGCTGGTCATAGGCTAGGCACAAAAGAATTAGAATCTGCAGCTTTAACTGTGGAAGGTGTTGCTGAAGCTGCAGCAGTACCTGCATTTGATGACATTAGAGGTAGAGTGCCTGAAATGTATATTGCAGTTAAATCAGAAGTTACTGACCATGAAAAAATATCCAAAGAAGTTGTACAAGCATTACGTTCAATTATTGGACCAATTGCAAGACCGGCTTATGTATGGGTTGCTAGTGATCTTCCTAAAACTAGATCAGGGAAAATTATGAGACGTGTAATAGCTTCTATATCAAATTTTGTTGATGTAGGAGATATTACGACATTAGCTAATCCTGAAGTAGTTGAAGAAATTAAAAATAATGTACAAAATCAGAAAATTAAATTAGATGTTGTCCCTAAAGGGGTAACCCCTGAAATGATTGAAGAGATTAAAAGATTTGGAGAAAATTAATACAGGGTAACATTTGAAGTTTATTGACACTAATAATACAGAATGCTAGACTTTTGCATAGTTTAACTATTCTCGTTTGAATGAAAGGAATACAATTAATTGGATAATAATCCAAGTATAAAAAGAGGCCTTAAAGATATTTATATCGATACTACTAAGTCTAGTTATATAGATGGAAATGCTGGGCGATTATTTTATCGAGGTTATGATATTGATGAATTAGCGAATAATTCAACATTTGAAGAGACAGCCTTTTTATTAATGTATGGTAATTTACCCAATAAAGAAGAATTAGAAAATTTTGAATCCGAATTGAAACAAGCCAGGAGATTGCCAGATAATATAATAGAAATTATTAACCATATACAGTCTTCTCATCCAATGGATGTGTTAAGAACATGTATTTCTGCTTTATCTGCATTTGATATAGATGTAGATGATAATTCTAGAGAGTCTAATTTGCGTAAAGGAATAAGACTTACTGCACAAGCACCTGCTATTGTAGCTGCTCATGATAGGATTAGAAAAGGTCAAAAGGTTATTTCTCCAGATGATAATCTTTCTCACGCTTCTAATTTTTTATATACTTTACTAGGGGAAATTCCTGATGAAGAAGATGGTAAATTGTTGGATAAGGATTTTCTTCTTCATGCTGAACATGGATTAAATGCTTCTTCTTTTGGAGCAAGAGTTACTGCCTCAACTCAATCTGATTTACATAGTGCTGTTACGACTGGTGTAGGTATATTGAAAGGTCCATCTCATGGTGGAGCTGCAGAGTCAGTAATGAAAATGGCAATGGAGATTGGTGAGCCGGAAAACACGCAAGATTATATAAATGATTTGCTTAATAATAGAGGTAGGGTTATGGGTTATGGGCATAGAGTCTATAAATCAATAGATCCTAGAGCTATTCATTTAAGAGATGATGCTAAGAAATTAGGAGAACGAAAACAACAAACTAAATGGTATTCTATTTTAGAATCTATTGCAGATTTGATGGTTCCTTATTCTAAAAAAGGTATTTGTCAGAATGTAGATTTTTTTTCTGGAGCTATTTATTATTTGATGGGTATATCAGAAGACCTTTATACATCAATTTTTACAATGGGTAGAATCCCTGGGTGGACAGCCCAAGTTATGGAGCAATTTGAAAAAAATATATTGATTAGGCCAAGGTTATTTTATGACGGTTTGTTAGATATAAAATATATACCTATTAATAATAGAGATTGAAAGGTTTATGAATAGTGTCAAACGAAACTCAAACTGACTCTCAATGTGTTCATCATTGGGTTATTGAAAAGCCTAATGGACCTGTTAGTTATGGTAAATGTAAGAATTGTGGAGAACATTCTGAATTTAAAAATTCTATTCAAGGAAGTGGTTGGGATAGAGGCCCTGGCACGACAAAACCTGATAATTCTGATAATGATTAAAGATTTTGTTTTAGTGTGAATAAATATTCTCCTGATTCAGAAATTCGAAATAAGATAAGTCTAAATTCAAAAATTACTTTTTTTGAATTTATGGAAATTGCTCTCTATCATCCAAATGGGTATTATAACAACCCTAATAATATTTCTAGTGAGGGTGATTATTTTACTAGTTCAGTTTTACATCCGTCTTTTGCCTATCTTCTTACAATTCAATTCAGGCAAATGTGGAAATTACTTGATTGTCCTAAGGTTTTTTGGGTTATTGAAATGGGTGCAGGAACTGGGCATCTTGCGAATGAAATAAGCAAATATGCAAATATTATATGTGAAGATTTTGCAAAATCTTTACGATATATATCCCTAGATATTTATAATAACTTTCAGCAATATAGTAAAAAAGATAATACTTTTCAGCATATTTTATCAAATGATATACCTTTTAAAGATGTAACTGGGTGTTTTATTTCAAATGAACTTGTAGATTCTTTTCCAGTTCATAGGTTTAAAATATTAGGAAAAAAGGTTTATGAAATATATGTGGATATTGATGATGAAGGTAACTTAAAAGAAGTAATTGATGAACCTAGTTCAAATTCTATTGTTAAACGAATTAATGGTTTTTCTAATCATTTACCTGATGGATTTGAAGGAGAAGTTAATTTGAAAATTGATGATTGGATTTTATCCATATCAAAATCTCTTTTTAAAGGTTTTCTTTTAACAATAGATTATGGTGATATAAGATCAAAATTATATTCTGAAAATAGATTTAATGGGACTTTACAGACATATTATAAACATATTAACTTAAACAAACCCCTTAATAAGGTTGGTAAACAAGATATCACTTCACATGTTGACTTTTCTTCTTTAATGGAAATGGGTGATGTTCATGGATTAAAAACCTTGTCGTATCTTTCCCAAAATATATATTTAAGAAAACTAGGGTTTAAAAAGATGTTGCATAAATTAGCTCAATATAAATTGTCTCAATATGAGTATTATAAAAACCGTATAGCAATGATGCAATTAGTCAAAAGCCCAGGATTGGGTGATTTCAAAGTATTAATCCAAGAAATGAATACAAATATTGATAATTCAGATACTTTATTTCATATTCTTGAGGATGAAATAAATTTTATTTCACCTCTATTAAACTCGGGTTATTTGAATTTTGCGGATAGTAAATATTCTCATCAATTAGATATTAAAAATTTTGATTCATATTTTATTTAATTCATTGAAAATTGTATTTATTTTAAATTCAGAAATATCCGAATAGATTCGTTTAAATTTTATTATCCCATTTTTATTAATTAACAGTATAGATCTTTTAGATGTGCCTTTATTATAATCATATACTTTATATATTTTTGAAATTTTACCCTTTGGGTGGAAATCTGATAATAAAGGATAATTAATATTACCTAAAGAAATTGAGAATGCTTTTTGTGAAGGACTAGGGTCTGTACTTATACCCAAGACTTGAGTATCTATTTCTTGAAATTCAGGCAACATTTGCCTGAATTGAGAAATTTGTAATGTTCAGCCTTCAGTAAATGAATATATATAAAAGAAAAGTAGTATTTTTTTTTGTCCAAGATATTTATTTAAATAAATATCTTGATTATCATGAGATTTTAAATTGAATGTGGGTGCTAAGTCTCCAATATTTACCATTATAAGATTCCTTATTAATTATATATTTGATGAAGTCCATCGTAAATTTGGATTTCTAGCAGCTAAAGCTTCGTCTACCCGTGTATTAGGTGTGTTATGAGGCGCATTATGAAGTAATTCAGGATTGTCTTTTGCTTCTTTACTAATTGTTTTCATTACTTCAATAAAATAATCAAGTGTATCCTTAGATTCTGTTTCAGTTGGTTCAATTAACAAGGCTTCATCAATTATTAATGGGAAATACATTGTAGGTGGATGTATGCCATAATCAATTAACCTTTTTGCAATATCAAGAGCACTTATATTATATTTTTGTTTATAATCCTTTGCGGATAACACGACTTCATGCATACATGTTCTATCAAAGGGTAGCGTGAAGTAATCTTTTAATTGTGTACGTATATAATTTGCGTTAATTACTGCATTTTGACTAATTTGATTGATGCCACTCCCGCCTAAAGTTTTTATATAAGAATAAGCTCTTACTAAAGCTCCAAAATTGCCGTGAAAAGCACCCATTTTGCCAATAGTATTTATTGGAGAATATAATGAATAATAATTAGTTTTTTGATTATATTTTACTATAGGAGAAGGAAGGTAGTCAGATAAAAACTTTTTTATTATTACTGGTCCAGCACCTGGTCCACCTCCGCCATGAGGTTGAGTAAATGTTTTATGCAAATTTGAATGTATAATATCAAACCCTAATTCTCCTAGTTTGACTCTTCCTAATAATGAATTTAGATTTGCTCCATCTCCGTATACGATTCCTCCTGCATTATGTACTATTTTACATACATCGAGAATGTTTGTATCGAATAATCCAAGTGTACTTGGCAATGTAATCATTAATCCAGCTAAAGTCTCATCTACTGATGATTTTAAAGCTTCAATGTCAGCATTTCCTTTAGGGTCAGAGGGCAATGTGATTACTTCAAAACCTGCCATTGCAGCAGATGCAGGGTTAGTACCATGAGCACTATCAGGGATCAAGATTTTTTTTCTTTGAGGGTTTTTATTTGAGAGGTGGTATGCTTTAGTCATTAACATCCCGGCTAGTTCACCATCAGCGCCTGCCATAGGAGCTAATGAAATATTGTCCATACCAGTTATTTCACAAAGAGATTCCTGTAATTCAAACATCAGTTTTAAGGCCCCTTGGATAGTAGATTCATCTTGTAATGGATGTAGATTAGAGAGACCTTTCATTGAGGCTATTTCATCATTAATTTTTGGGTTGTATTTCATAGTACAACTACCCAATGGATAAAAATTATGATCGATAGAAAAATTGAACTGGCTTAGTTTAGAGAAATATCTTACTAATTCACTTTCACTTAATTCCGGTAAGTCGATATTATCTCTGAGATAATTATTAGGTGGGAGTTTTTGTTTAGGTACATCTAAAGGAGGAAGGGTAGCTCCTATTCTGCCTGGAGAGCTTCTATCCATTAGCAGTTTTCTATCGATATTATTAATTTCTATGTTCATATATATCTCGTTTATTTAATTTTTGAAAGTGTTTTTATCAGATTATCTATATCTTCTTTTGAATTTACTTCAGTAAAAGATAACAACATCCCATTTTTAATTTTATTACTAATATCTAAACCGCCAATTATTTTTTCTTTTAATAAAATTTTATTAATTTCTTTTGGAGATCTTGGGCAAATTATTGTGAATTCTCTAAAGAATATATTATCTGATAATAATGAATATCCAGGTATTTTTTTTATTAATTCTGATGCATAATGTGCTTTTTGGTAACATAATTCGGCAATATGCTTAATTCCTTTTTTACCTAGACTAGCCATATAAATAGTGGACATAAGTGCGATTAATGCTACAGAAGTACATATATTTGAAGTAGCGTTTTCTCTACGTATATGCTGTTCACGAGTTTGCAAAGTTAATACATAAGCAGTATTTCCTTTTGTATCTATTGTTTTACCTACAATTCTTCCAGGCATTTGGCGAATATATTTCTTCTTACAAGTGAAAATTCCTACATAGGGCCCTCCAAATGAGGTTGGGACTCCCATTGTTTGCCCTTCCGAGACAGCTATATCAGCATCATAATCGCCTGGAGGAATAAACATTCCTAATGACATAGCATCTGTATATGAAATAAGGAGTGCTTCATTCTGGTGAGCAATTTTTGCAAATTGCTTCATATCATCTATATTCCCGTAAAAATTAGGGTTTTGTACAATTAAACAAGTTGTATCTTCTTCGAGGTTTATTTCATTCTCATTTACTATATATATGGAAATACCTTGGTATTGAGTATATGTTTTTAATATTTCAATATATGTAGGGGAAACAGTATCTAAAATGGCTATTTTATTTTTTTTATTTATACGCGCTGACATTAAAGCAGCTTCAGCTAATGCAGTTGATCCATCGTACATACCAGCATTAGCTACTTCCATATTTGTTAAAAGACAACATAATGATTGAAATTCGTATTCTGTCTGAAGAGTTCCTTGAGAAACTTCAGGTTGGTATGGGGTATAAGAAGTCATATATTCACTTCTTGTGCTTAATTGGTTTACTATAGAAGGTATATGATGTTGGTAAGAGCCTGCACCTAAGAAGCTTGAATATTCACCAGGAACGATATTCATTGAGCATATTGCATCAATATATTTCTTTAATTCAAATTCACTCATAGGCTCAGCTAAATTTAGATTTGGGTTTAGATAATCAGATGGTATATCTTTAAATAAGTCATCAATCCGTTTGACTCCAATTATTTCCAACATTTTTTGTCTATCTAAATTTGTATTAGGTATATATGGTGAAACGTATTCGGAATTATTTTCTATGTTCAAATTTATTAGTCCTCAATTAATTTATCGTATTCATCAGCGTCCATTAAATTAGTTAATTCATTAGAATCTATATTTTTTACTTTGAACATCCAGCCATCTTCAAATGGTGAATTATTTATAAGTTCTGGATTATCGATAAGTTCAGTATTTTGCTCAATAATTTCGCCACTTATTGGAGTATATATGTCTGATACTGCTTTTACTGATTCTATTTCACCAATTTTTTCAAATTGTTTGATTTTAGAGCCTACATCCGGTAGCTCTATAAATACTACATCTCCTAAACTATCAGTTGCAAATTCTGTAATGCCAATTAAGGCAGAGTTGTCAGATTGTAATTTTATCCATTCATGGTCCTTAGAGTATTTTAAGTCTTTGGGATTCATGATTTTTTCCTCCTTTTATAAAAGGGTATTTTACAAATATATGATTCAATTAATTTTCCTCTAATATTTAGATTAACTTTAGTATTTAAAGTAGCAAATTGTAATGGGACATATCCAAGTGCAATAGGTTTATTTAATGTTGTGGAATAACATCCACTGGTAATATCACCAATTTTTTTATTATTAATTAAAATTTCGTGTCCTTTTCTAGGTATTATTCTGTCAGAAATTGCTAGACCAATTAATATTTTTTCAGGTCCTTTATTAAAAATTTCATCTAAAGCATTTTTTGCTATATATCCTTCCTTTTCTGTATCAACAAATCTACCTAAATTTGCTTGAAAAGGGTTAGTAGTCGTATTGATTTCATTCCCATGTAATGGCAACGCAGCTTCAAGCCTTAATATATCCCTTGCTCCTAGTCCACATGGATTTGCTCCTATATTAATTAATTGCTCCCATAAATAATCTGCATCTTTCTTATTAGCGATAATTTCAAAACCATCTTCTCCTGTATACCCAGTTCTTGCAATAGATACTTGAATGTCTCCCAGCTTTATACTTTGAATACTGTAAGGTTTTATATTTTGTAAATTTTCAGAAGCTAGGCCTTGTAGTATTTCTAAAGCTTCTGGGCCTTGGTGTGCAATCATAACAGTATCAAGAGTAATGTTATTTATATGAATATTTGAATCTTTTTGAAGAAAAGTATCTATCCACGCTAAAACTGCTTTAGTATTAGATGCATTTGGTATTAACAAAAAATCTTCATTATCTAATTTATATATTATGCAATCGTCAATAATTCCTCCATCTTTATTACATATTAAGTTATATTTAGCTTTTCCAATGGATATTTTATCAATATTTATACTAAGAATTTTATTTAGTATTTTACTAGCGTCTTCACCTGATATTTTTACCCTACCCATATGAGAAACATCAAAAATGCCGGATTGTTCTCTTACAGACTTAGATTCAGATATTATGCTATTGTATTGTATTGGCATTGCCCAGCCTCCAAAATCCACCATTTTTGCATTTAATTTTATATGTGAATTATAGAGTGGTGTAGTATTTAAATTATTTGTCATAGTAAAGTTTTTTTCTATAAATTAATTTTATTAATTATTATTATTTTATATTATCCTAAATTGTAGATCAATTAATATTTAATAAGATTACATTTAATAATATTGGAATTTATATGATGTTATTTGGTATACTTAATTTATTGATGAAGTAATTATAAATATTGAGGTAAATTCTGAATGGTTATTCGTAATAGCTTTATATATCTTTTATTAGCTATAGCTGGAATTACTATATTTTTTACAATATTGTCTCCTTCTTTACAATCAAGCGAAGAAATACCATTAAGCCAATTAATATCTATGGCTATAAAAGGCCAGTTGGATACTATAGAAATAAGTGGTGAAAAATTGACTGCTTTGACTATTGATGGAAATAAAGTTGTTTCTAGAAAAGAGAAAGAAGCAAGTATTGTAGAAATACTTGAATCTGCCGGATTAGATCCTTTGACAAGTAAAGTTAAAGTTAGTGTTAAAGGTTCAAGTGGTTTGAGTAGCCTTATTAGTTTATTAATATCATTTCTGCCATTAATTATTTTCGGATCAATTTTATTTTTTATGTTGCGTCAGGCACAGGGAAATGCAAGTCAGACTTTTAGTTTTGGGCGTAGTAAAGCCAAAATGTTTGTTGGGGATAGCCCAACAGTGAGCTTTGCAGATGTAGCGGGTGTAGAAGAAGCAAAAGAAGATTTACAAGAGGTTGTTGAATTTCTTAAATTTCCAGATAGATTTTTGTCATTAGGAGCAAAAATACCTAGAGGAGTTTTACTAATTGGTCCTCCTGGTACAGGGAAAACTTTACTTGCTAGGGCTGTTTCGGGGGAAGCAGGGGTTCCATTTTTTTCAATTAGTGGGAGTGAATTTGTGGAGATGTTTGTTGGTGTGGGAGCATCTAGAGTTAGAGACCTATTTGATCAAGCCAAAAGAAATTCTCCATGTATAGTTTTTGTTGATGAAATAGATGCTGTTGGACGTCATAGGGGTGCTGGTTTAGGAGGGGGACATGATGAACGAGAACAGACATTAAATCAGATTTTAGTCGAAATGGATGGCTTTGATAGAAATATTAATGTTATTGTTTTAGCTGCTACTAACCGACCTGATATATTAGACCCTGCTTTATTAAGACCCGGAAGGTTTGACAGAAGAGTTATTCTAGATAATCCAGATGTTAAAGGAAGAGAAGAAATACTTAAAGTCCATGCGAAAGGAAAACCATTATCAGAAGATGTAAATTTTGAAGCAGTTGCTAAACAAACAACAGGCTTTAGTGGAGCAGATTTAGCAAATTTAGTTAATGAATCTGCAATATTAGCGGCAAGACGAAAAAAAGAACGTGCTTCTTTTGAAGAATACGCTGAATCTATTGATAGAATTGTAGCTGGTCCTGAAAGAAAAAGTAGAGTAATTAATAAAAAAGAAAAAGAAATAACAGCTTATCATGAAGCTGGGCATGCTGTAGTAGGTTTTTTTCTTGATAATGCAGATAATCCTTATAAAGTCACAATAGTTGCAAGAGGTATGAGTGGCGGACATACTAGATATTTACCTGAAGAAGATAGGAAGCTTTGGTCGAGGAATCAATTTGAAGATATGATGGCGGCAGCTATTGGAGGAAGAGTTGCAGAAGAAATAATTTTCAAAGAAATAACGACGGGTGCTAGCAACGATCTTGAGCATGCTACAAATATTGCTAAAACCATGATTACTAGATATGGTATGAGTAATAATCTTGGTCCTAGAACTTTTGGTAAAAGAGAAGAAATGGTATTTTTAGGTAAAGAAATAAATGAGCAAAGAGACTATAGTGATGCTGTAGCTGAGTCAATTGACAAAGAAATAGCTATACTTATAGATAATGCCCATAAATTAGCTACAAAAGTAATTAAAAAGCAAAAAAATAAATTAGAAAAATTAGCTGAATATTTAATGCAACATGAATCAATTGAAGGGGACCAGTTGAAAAGTTTATTAGAAAGTTAAATTAATCAGTCCTATAAATTATCTATAACTTTTTTGAACTCTTTTATGACATTTAGATGACTTTTGCTATTTTCCAACCCTGTATTCATTGTATTTATTGATATATGAGTTACACCTATATTATTGAGAGTAGTAATTTTTTTTAATATTTCTTTATGCTTAAAATCTTTTTGTATTGTTATAGGAACTTCTATTCCTATATTTTCTGGATTCCTTTTATTTCTTTCAGCAGCAGATTTTATAATATCAATTATTCTTAAACCTTCTTCTTTAGTTTTAAAAAATCCAATCCATCCATCTCCAATTCTTCCTACTCTATTAAATACATTTTTATGATAACCACCTAGCCATATAGGTATGGATTTATTCGTTGGTAGAGGGTTTATTCCTGCATTATCAATTGTATGCCACTTACCATGAAAAGTTATAGAGTTGTTTTTCCAAAGTTTTCTCATTAATTTAATTTGTTCTACTGATCTTATTCCACGGTTATGAAAATTTTCATTTAATGCTATATATTCAACTTTATTCCAACCTGTTCCTATACCTAATCTGAGCCTTCCATTAGATAATATATCTAGTGTTGCTGCTTGTTTAGCAACAAGTGCTGTTTGTCTTTGAGGTAGAATGATTATTCCCGTTGCAAATTCAATATTTTTAGTAATACTTGCTAAATACGAGAATAATATGAATGGTTCATAGAACATATGGCTTTTATTATATGGGCCAGTCCATTTAGGCCGTGTATCCAGATTTGCACCTAAAATATGGTCATAAGCAAGTACATGTTTGTAATTTTGGTATTCAGCTTCTTGAATATATTCTTTAATTAAAGATATATCTGTTCCGATTTCTGTTTGTGGAAAAACTACTCCAAAATTCATTTCTTCCTCATTGATACATTGTTAATAATATGTTTTGTATAATTGTTTGCAATTGGCATACGTCTATCTCTTCCGAAATTTTTTGATGTAACTTTTATCCCTGGAGGAGATTGTCTACGTTTATATTCGTTTTTGTCTACTAATTTGATAACATCTACTACGGTATTTCTATCATAGCCTTGATTAATAATTTCATTAATATCAGATTCATTTTCTATATAAGCTTTTAATATGGAATCTAAGATTGAATATTTTGGCAAAGTGTCTTGATCCGTTTGGTTTTCTCGTAATTCAGCACTTGGAGGTCTCTCAATTATTGATTGAGGTATGATATTTTTCTTGGATAATGAATTTCTATATTTTGCAAGTTTATATACATTTGTTTTATATATATCTTTTATAACAGAAAATCCACCTACCATATCTCCATAGATAGTAGTATATCCAATTGCTATTTCACTCTTGTTTCCGGTAGATAATATAAGAAGGTTTTTTTGATTGGATAATGCCATAATAATATTGGCTCTAATTCGAGCTTGTATATTTTCTGATACCATATTTGATTGCCAATTTGGTATATCTTTGTTTAATATTTTTTCATAATGGTTAAATATTTCTTCTATTGGTATAGTCTTAAGTTTGATTCCTAAATTAAGTGCAATTTCATTAGTATCATTTATGCTTCCTTTAGAATTAAATCTAGAAGGCATAGATAACCCTAATACATTTTCTTTACCTAATGCATCTGTAGCAATTGTACTGACTAAACTAGAATCTATTCCCCCAGACATAGCTATAATAACTTTTTTGAAGTTGCATTTTGTCACATAATCTTTTGTCCCCAGCACGAGAGATTCGTATAAATCTTTAATTTCATTAGAATCTGATAAATAATGATTATTATTTTTAATCGATTTAGAAATTAAATTGTTAGCTGGAATTTTTTCTATTTTAGATAAATTATTTTTTGTTGATATATTTAAATCAATAGTCATGAAGTCTTCTTCAAAGCTTTTTGCTTGAGCTATTATTTCTCCTTTAGGATTTAACACCGTACTGCATCCATCAAAGACAAGTTCGTCTTGCCCTCCTACTAAATTTATATAAGCAATATAAATATTATTAGATTGAGCTCTCTCTTTAAGCATTGATTCTCGAATCTTTTTTTTCCCTATTTCGTAAGGAGAAGCATTTATATTAATAATAACTTGTGCTCCCATTTCACGTTGTTTTATAAAAGGGCCATGGTTATGCCAAATGTCTTCACATATATTGATGCCCAAAGGAATGTTATTAACCCTAAATATGGATGGGGTTTTACCTGGTTTAAAATATCTTAATTCATCAAATACTCCATAATTAGGGAGAAGTATTTTGTGATGAACTCCAATTAAATTATTATTTGAAATTAATGCCGCTGCATTATATATATTAGTTTTTGAGTCTACAAATCCAATTATTACTGATATTTTTTCAGTGACTGAGATTATTTTTTTTAATTGTCTAATATTATCTTGTATAAATTGAGGCCTAAGTAATAGGTCTTCTGGGGGATATCCAGTAATAGATAATTCAGGGAATATTACTAATTCTGATTTTTGTGATTTAGCAAGTTCTATATGTGAAATTATTTTTTCAGTATTTAATTTTAAATCTCCTACTGAGGTATTAATTTGAGCTAAGCTTATTCTAAATTTACTCATAGTTTAATTGAAGATAGTGTAATTAAATTGTTTTAACAAAAGACTCAATTCTATTTAAAGCTTCTAAAATATTTTCTGTAGAATTTGCGAAAGAGAATCGAATATAATCTTTACCAAATTTTCCGAAAGATTCTCCATTTAGGGAAGCCACTCCAGCATTTTGCAACAGTTCTTCAGCAAATTTTTTACTTGATATACCGGTCTCTTTTATATTTGGGAATACATAGAAAGCACCTTTTGGAGTTTTACATGATATACCTTTGATTTGATTCAATCCATTTACAATTATATCTCTACGGTTTTTAAACTCTGAAACAATTTTATTTGCCTCAGTCTGTGATCCTGATAAAGCTTCAATTGCAGCAATTTGAGTAAAGCTTGCTGTACATGAAACACTATTTGTCATTAGTCTTGAAATTGGTTCAACTAAATCATTTGGCATTATTCCATAACCGATTCTCCACCCAGTCATTGCATAAGTTTTTGAGAATCCATCAAGTATTATAGTTCGCTCTTGTAAGCCAGGGAATTTAGTTATACTTTGATGCGACCCATCGTATAAATATCTACAATATATTTCATCAGATAAGATGATTAAATCTTTATCTATAGCTATCTTAGATAAAGCTTCAAGATCAGAATCGGGTATTATGCTTCCGCAAGGGTTATTTGGAGAATTTATGATGATCATTTTAGTCTTATCTGTAACTTGGTTTATTACTTCGTCAATATTAAAACTGAAATCTAATTCCTCATGTAATTTCATAGGAACTGGGGTCCCTCCAGCAAAATTAATCATAGATTCATATATTGGGAAACCAGGGTTTGGATATAAGACTTCATCTCCTGGTTCAATTAATGCAAGGATACAAAAAAACATTATTGGTTTTCCGCCTGGAGTTACTACAACGTTTTGTGGAGATACATGTATGTTTCTAGTTGAAGAAATTTCATTAGCAATTTCTTCTCTAAGTTCAGGGAGCCCTGGTGATGGGCCATAATGAGTATAACCAGATGATAGTGCTGTAGTTGCAGAGTTAATTATATTTTCAGGGGTATCAAAATCTGGTTCGCCTATTTCAAGATGAATTACATCTACCCCCTCTGCTTCAAGTATTTTTGCTTTTGCTAGTACTTCAAATGCAGTTTCAGTTCCTAGTCTACTCATTCTTTTTGCTAATTTCATTTTTCCCCTCATGATATTTGTTACAAATAAATTAGTTTTTGTATGTTAAAATTATTATATTCGAATTTTAACATAAATTGCATCGGAGTGATTTTTGAAAGTATATTTAGCTGTTCCAAGAGGTTTTTGTGCTGGGGTTGTGCGTGCTATTGATATTGTGCAATTGGCTTTAAAAAAATATGGGCCACCTATATATGTAAAGCATCAAATAGTTCATAATCAATTTGTTGTAAATTCACTTGATGAATTAGGTGCAATAACTGTCGACAATGTGTCTGAAGTTCCAATTGGTTCAAATGTAGTATTTTCAGCTCATGGTTCTCCTCCTGAAGATTATGAAATAGCTAGATCTAGGAATTTAAAAGTTATTGATGGGACGTGTCCTTTAGTGACTAAAGTTCATAACGAGGCTCATAAATATTCCAAGGATGGTAGGAAAATAATTTTAATTGGACATAAAGGACATCAAGAAGTTATTGGAACTATGGGACAAGAACCTATGGAATTATTTGATGATAGAGAAACCGAAGAATTGCCTAATTGGAATCAAGAGGAACCAATAGCTGTATTAACTCAGACAACTTTATCTGTAGATGATACTGAAAAATCTATTAAATCTATAACAGATAATTTCAAAAATGTTGTAGTGAAAAATGATCTTTGTTATGCAACTACTAATAGGCAAGAATCAGTGAAAATGTTAGCTAAAAAAGTTGATCTTATATTAGTGATTGGTTCGTCGGAGAGTTCAAATTGTAATAGATTAAGAGATGTAGCAATTGATAATGGAATTAATTCTTATCTTATAAATGGTCCTAAAGATTTAGATTTAAATTGGGTAAAAGGAATTGAAAAAATTGGAATTACTTCTGGGGCTTCTACTCCAGATTTATTAGTAGATGAAGTAATTAATTTTCTAAATCCTGATGAAGTTGTTGAAGTAAAAATAACTGATGAGAATATTAGTTTTGTTTTACCAGATGAATTTAAATAAATTTGATTTTTAAAGAAGGATAGGTTGTGATACATGAAAATTTATATTAATAGCTTATTAAATGGTGCTGAAAATGCTAAAGGTACTGTAATCATAATTGATGTGTTTAGAGCCTTCACAACTGCAGCATTCGCTTTTGTTGGAGGAGCAGAGAAAATAATTTTAGTTGATGGTGCACAAAAGGCTTTAGATTTAAAAAGTAAAGGTTATGGAGATATTTGTTTTGGTGAGGTAAACGGAATTAAACCAGAAGGTTTTGATTATGGAAATTCTCCTTATGAGATATCCAATTCTAATATAGAAGGTAAAATATTAATTCAATCTACTATGGCTGGAACTGCTGGAGTAGTAGCTGCGAAAAATGCAGATGATATTTATTTAGGTTCTTTAGTAATTGCTGAAGCAACAGTAGAAAATATAAAAAAAATCAAACCTCAAGTTGTAGATATTATTGCTATGGGAAGTGGAGGTGAATTTCGTACTGATGAAGATGAACAATGTGCATTATATTTAAGAAATTTATTTGAAGGAAGAACCCCTGATATAGAAGCCGTAAAAAATTTGATACTTACAGGAAATGAGTCTGATAAATTTGACGACCCAACAATGACTCATTTTCATCCTGAAGATAGGGTGTTAGCTCTTCAGGTAAATTCTATTCCATTTGCAATTAAAGTTAAAAAAGAAGATGGGTTGTTGATTGCTTCTCCTGTTTAAAAACTATTGAAAACATTTTTTTCTTATTAAATTATGTCAGCGTCTAGTATACTGATCGTCTGATTCAGGCGCATCATCTGGCTCAGGCGCATCATTTGGTTCAGGTTCATCATCTGGTTCAGGCGCATCATTTGGTTCAGGTTCATCATCTGGTTCAGGTTCATCATCTGGTTCAGGTT